>JACCDR012050006.1_pt1 | contig 23924 bp, 28 predicted proteins | sample 7446431 | NCBI WGS metagenome assembly JACCDR01 (sample SAMN15323443, study PRJNA562643) | freshwater metagenome | isolation source: river surface water | place: USA:Blue River Watershed | collected 2017-08-17 | reverse complement strand
TTTTGAGTAATACGATTTATACGTTACAATCGTCACCACGGAGGATTGGATGAGTGGTTTAAATCAACGGTTTACTAAACCGTCGGGGCCTAACCGCCCCCGTGAGTTCGAATCTCACATCCTCCGCAAACACCAAAAACAACCCGAGTAGGGTTGTTTTTGTTTGCGGAGGATGAGTAGAGCAAATAGTTTTGCTTCGCGTTGAGATTTTAAAACTACAACGAATGTTTGGGGTAAGTGAGGTGGGATTAGGAACCTGTAGTGATTCGCGACCGAGCCTCGTCTTATGCATTGTAACGAAATCAATCATGTATACTATCGGTAGTATGAAAGCTTTCTTAAGAAAAAACCTTATATTACTAGTAGCCTTTTCGTTACCGATACTGCTAATTGTACTGATTGCACTCAGTGCATATATACCTTCCTTATTTGTTTCCACAAATTACAACTTCGTATATGCAGTGTGTACAGGAAGTTCTGGTAATTACTACCCCTATCGATGTGACGAATATCTTCAAAAACGTTACTCCGTAGTGAGTGGTCAGCTCGTTGTTAATGAGGTAGATGTAACTATCGATTCTGATAATGATGGTGTTCCTGATTTTACCGAAGATTACACCGCACGATTGTTTCTTCATGATACAGAGACTAATGAATCCAGGGAGATACCGCTAGAAGAAGCCCAGTCGCTTTCACTGAATGAACTGATAACATCACCAGATGGGGTCTCCGTAACCAGTGCCTATGACAGCGGAACCGATTTTCTATTGGTCTTTAATGGAGGGTCTGCGTATGGGTATTATTTGGTGAAAGGAAATGCGAAACGGAGTTTGAATTTACTTAATGGCGATAGTCGATACTCGTACCAAGATAATTTTAAATTTATCGGCTGGGTAGTATCTAGACAGAATCAATAGAAAATATGAATACTCAAGAGTTGCTTCAAGAGCTCCAGGCTAAGGTCGCGAATGGTGAAGTGAGTCGAGATGAAATCGTTCAGATGTTTGGAGTGTCACAGAACTTCACGCCGAATATAACACCTTCGGGTACCGAGAAGGATAGTCATCATTTCACCGTGACTAAGATGCTTTATGCACTCGGGGTTAGCGTTGTGGTGATTGGAATTTTTATTTTTATTGCTCAGATTTGGGATGATATAAGTTCGTTTGCACGAATATTGACTACCCTTGGCCTTGGTTTCTTGATGGCTCTCTTAGGTTCAATGCTCATAAAATCAAAACCAGAATCCAATCTCGGCACGGTATTTCATTTGATCGGGGGAGCACTCATTCCTGGTGGAGCAATAGTTGCCTTAGAGGAGCTTCGTCTCGATACCGATTGGTCGCTCGCAATTATTTTCACTGGTATTTTTGCTTTTTATTTCTTCCTTAATTACGCACATAAGAATACCGTGTTAACCTTCTGGGCTATAGTTAATGGGACCGTCGCTGTCTATCTCGCTGCAAATGCCATGCTCGGTTCGGTGCTTGGATATTCAGCTCTGGAAATCCTGTTCCAATATCTCACGATGGCGCTCGGCCTCAGCTACCTGTTGCTTGCCTACGCCTTTAAGGGAAATTCAAACGCCAAGTTAGTCGGGGCTTTGAATTTCTTTGGTATCACGGGTTTGCTCGGAGCGGCCTTTATTCGAGTCTTTGACTCTGGTATTTGGGAGCTTTTCTACTTCATACTTCTATTTGGTACTTTGTTTGTATCTGTCTATCTGCGAAGTCGCATTATCTTGATCATGAGCACGCTCTTCTTGATTGCTCATGTAACGTACATCACGAGTGAATATTTTGCTGATTCGCTCGGATGGCCGGTTGTTCTGGTTCTGCTTGGTTTTTTGTTTATCGGTCTTGGCTATGCCTCAATCACTATTAATAATAAATACATCAAGCAGTAGTGAGTCATCGGTGGGTTTCTTAAACTAGTGCGCGATCGCAACTGTCAAAAGTTCGCAGTGTGGCGGGAGGTGGGGAGTGGTAGCGGCTGAAGCTGCACGGAGGGTAGCACCGGTTGTTAGGACATCATCGACAATGATGAGACGTTCGCAATCAATGGGTAACTTAGCTGCACAGAGGAATGCACCGGCCACATTATTAAAACGCGCCTCACGAGTTAGGCTCGTCTGAGGAGCGGTTTCTCGGGTTCTTTTGAGTAGGGAGAGCGGGGTAGCATTTGCCACTGAAACGGCTGAGATAATTCGTTCGACTTGATTGTAGCCCCGTTCGCGGGCGCGTTGTTGGCCGAGCGGTATTGGAGCAACGTAGGTTTTCTTACTCGGTAAGGTTTGAAGCCAGTGCTCAAGTAAACTCGCAAGCAGGGTTGCAGATTTTGGATAGTCGTGGAATTTATTTGCAACGATCGCTGCGTGAATGACTGGGCTGTGAAAATGGGCGAGTGTAAATGAATCCCCGATTCGTTCCGGAGAAAAATATCGAACCATGTCATGAGGAGTATATTTTCTAATTATCTGAACACTGTCCGGTGGAGGAGCAACAAGATCAAGAAGTGAGTTAAAGATATCCAACATTATGACTAGTATACCTAACGAGCATGCTACTATAATAGACAAGTTCTAACCATGAAAGCGTTCTCTTCAATTCTTAGTGCATTTGCGGGCAAGGGTCAGGCAAGAGATCGTGTTGTTGGTATTGATATTGGCTCATCGTCAATGAAGGTAGTGGAAGTGCAGAGTCGAGATGGGGTACTTGCGCTTACGACCTACGGTGAGATCCAATTAGGTCCCTATATGAATAAAGCGATTGGTGAGTCAACGCAACTTGATGCGAAGCAGGAACAGCAAGCGCTCGTTGATATCCTTCGCGAGTCCGCAGTAAAGGCACCAAATGCGGTGTTCGCGATGCCGCTTTCCTCGAGCTTTGTTACTTCAATACAGTTTGATGCTGAACCTAAGGAAGATCTCGCGCCACGAGTCCGTGTCGAAGCGCGAAAATATATCCCCGTACCAATTAACGAAGTAACGCTCGATTGGGCTGAAATTAGCGAAGATTCTAGTGGTAAAAATACCAGTCGTGAACGGAATGTCTTAGTGGCTGCTATTCAAAACGAAGCTCTCAATCGCTTTAAAATTCTCATGCAGTTTGTTAATCTTAAGGAACCTCCGACGGAGATTGAATGTTTTAGTTCGATCCGAGCCGCCTTCTCAGCCGAAGAAAAACACGTGGCGGTTATTGATGTCGGCGCAGTTTCTGCGAAACTCTACATTGCAAAAAACGGTCTGTTACAGCGAATGCATCGAGTGCGGGCTGGCGGAGCGATTGCTACCAAGCGAATTGCTGAAACCCTCGAGATCCCGTTTGAAGAGGCAGAATTACTTAAGCGAACGGTGAAGTCTGATAATGAGCGATATCGTGAAGTTGTGCGAGCACATCATTCATGCTATGAGCGGCCGTTTGTTGAATTCAAACAAGTGATGCGTGAATACGAAGCATTGGTTGGTGAAAAGTTTGACGCGGTGTATTTAGCGGGGAGTGGGGTGATTTTTCCGACCATCAAGCAGCTGGCAGCTGACTCGCTCCAATATGAGGTGCGCTTTTTAAATCCTTTCACTAAAGTGTCTTATCCGGCCTTTATGGAGGATATGATCACCGAACTTGGACCGACCTTCCATGTAGCATTGGGTGCTGCACTTCGTTCATTTGAATAATCGTCGTCCACAGTCTTAGTTCGTCTTGTGCTATTTATACCAGTATAATTAAGGTATGCCTGGTTCATCAAGTAGCTCGTTCATTCCAAAGCATACACCAAATAAACCCGAGCGAAGAAATTCTCCGCGTCAGGTTTTTTTTGGTACCCTCCTCGTTCGGATTCTCTTTGTGGCGACACTCGTTGCTGCCCTCGGAGTGTTCTTGTATGTCCGAAAGCTCGATAATCAACTTATGGTTGAGGTGACTAACTTTAAGGCTGAGACCATGAGTTACGAAGCTGATGCTGATAAGCTTGCAGCTGTCGTAGCGATGAATAAACGATTGCTGGCGGCTAAGTCAATCTTTGATCAGAGTGTGTCGGTTAATTCTTTGTTTACCGCAATTGAACGGTCGGTGATTGGAACTGTGCGATTAGAATCTCTTGAAATCGGTACGAATGACGTTCAGGGTCAAATTAGTCTTACCGCTACGATAAAGACTGATGGTTTTGATTCTACTATGTTTCAGCGCTCTGTCTTACAAGATAGTGAGGTCTTTGCAACTACCACCATTGAAGATGTATCAGTGGGAGTCACTAGCGGAGCTGAAGGAGAGGAGGTAAAAGGCGAGATAAATTTCAAAGCAAGTATACTTGTTGACCCCAAGACTATCCCCGCCCTCGTCGTGAGTGATGATACTTTTGTTCCACTGCCAGAACCGGTGGTAGAAAGTGAGTCAGTAAACACTGATTCAGCAGCTGATGCCATCGAGGAAGATCCTGAAGTTGGGGTTGGTTTTGATGCTAGTACATAACATATGATAGGAAACTCATTACTCACCCAAGTCATTGTTGCTGCCGTTGCAATCGGTATTGTTGTCACATACATACAACCAAAGTTTGGTGAGATAAAACAACGTCAAGACGAAATTGCTCAAACACAAGAAGAGTTAGAGCGAGTCACTGCAGTGAATAACCAGCTCAAGAATCTCTATGATCGAGTAAATGGAATTTCTCAGCAAGATAAAGCTGCCTTGCTCATCTATTTACCAGACCAGATCGATGAAGTACAAATTCTTAAGGATTTAACTGCGATGGCTCGTGATGCGGGTGTAGATTTACGGGATGTTAGGTATCAAGGTGATGGAGCTGCAAATGGAGTTGCCGAAGACTATCGATCGCCACATTCTTTTGCGTTAAGTTTCGAATCTTCATATGAAGATATGAAAAAAATCCTATCAAACTTGGAGCGAAATAACTACCCGCTTGTTATCGAGCAGATGAGTGTCCGTCCAACCGAAGGAGGTTTCCTCAGTGTTGATATCGGACTCATGACTTATTCATTAAACGAGACTGAAGGAAATTAGTATGGAAGGCTCTCAAAAAAACATTGTTGCGATCCTAGTACTTGCGACGGTAGCGTTTCTTGGTTACTACTTGTATAGTCAAAAAGATCAGGTTGAACTAGCCCTTGAGGGTAGTGCTGCAACTGAAGAAGTTTTCGTAGACGTTCAACGATACATTGAGCGCCGAAGTGTGCTCGATGCGATTACCCTCGACACCTCAATTTTTGCCGAAGAACGATTCCGTTCGTTGGTAGGTTACCCAACCGAAGTTAAAGAGCAGCCAATCGGACGTCCAAATCCCTTTGATGAAGTTTAGTCTTAGTTCATGAATCCTCTTGAATTATTACTCAGTAGCAATAAGCTCACCGAGGGTAAGGCTGCCGACATTGTTGCCCGCGTTGAGTCGGGTGAGATAGAACTTGAGCAGGCTCTCCTTGAGGCTGGAGTGGGAGAGAGTGATGTACGATCTGCTTTTGCTGAATATTACCAAGTCCCTTCGTTTGTGATTGAGGAAGGTTTCACGATTCCTGAAGAGGTACTTTCATACGTTCAAGAGGAATCTGCTGTTCACTATAAAATTGCGCCGTTAAAAGTAGAGGATGGAGTTCTGCAGATTGGTGCACATGACCCAGAGGATTTACAGGTCCGAGAGGTACTCAATTTTATTAGTACCAAATACGATCTTGGCTACAAGATCTATTTCATGCTGCTTTCGGATATTGCGAAAGCACATGAGTTTTACTCAAATCTCAAGGGTGAGGTGACCGATGCGCTTGAGTCCTTAAAATCAGAGCTAGATGCTGAAATTGCGGCTAAATCTGATGAGGTAGATGAAGAGGAAAAGAAGAAGAGTGAAATGGAGCATATTGAGGAAGATGCTCCGGTTACAAAAATTGTGGCGACCACATTACGATACGCGGTAGATGGGGGAGCTTCTGACATTCACATTGAGCCAACTGAGAAAAAGATCACCGTACGGTTTCGTGTTGACGGTGATTTACAAACGTCGCTCGAACTTCCAATCAATGTTCACAACGCTATGGTGGCGCGAGTGAAGATACTCTCATCGATGCGTCTCGATGAACGTCGTAAGCCCCAGGACGGTCGTTTTTCTGCAACTTTTGACGGTCGCAAGATAGATTTTCGTGTTTCAGTGTTGCCAACGAGTCATGGTGAAAAAGTGGTAATGCGTATTCTTGATAACGAGAGTGGAGTGAGATCTCTCGAAGAGGCCGGTATTTCTCCGCATTTACTCGGTACCGTACGTAAAGCAATCAAGGAACCCTACGGCATTATCCTTATTTCGGGCCCTACGGGCTCTGGAAAATCAACTACCCTTTACGCAATGCTTGCAGAGGTTGATCGCTTAACGAAAAACGTTCTCTCACTTGAAGATCCAGTAGAATACAATATTGATGGGGTGAGTCAGTCACAAGTTCGACCTGAGATCGGTTACACCTTCGCTAATGGTCTTCGCGCCGCGCTTCGTCAAGACCCTGACATTATCATGGTGGGAGAGATCCGTGATAAAGAAACTGCTCAGCTCGCGATTCAAGCTGCCCTCACGGGACACTTAGTCCTTTCAACAATCCACACCAACAACTCTATTGGTGTTATCCCTCGTCTGATTGATATGGGGGTTGACCCGTACCTTATTGCTCCGACACTTAAACTCGCGATTGCACAGCGACTCGCTCGACGCATTAAAGACGGTACGGGGATTGTTGAACCGGTGGGGGATAGCACCATGGTGATGATTAATGAGGCGTTTAAGACATTACCTGAAAAATATCACACGCGTATCCCAAAGAATCGTACGCTGGTTAAGCCTGAACCTACTCCGGGCTGTGCGACTGGACTTAAAGGGCGAGTAGCGGTAATGGAGGCACTTGAAGTTAATGAAGAAATCCAAGATCTTATTCTCCACAATGCTTCAGAAGATCAGATCTACCAAGTCGCTCGGCGCAATGGTTTTATGAGTATGAAAGAAGATGCCATTATTAAGGCGCTTGACCACCATATTCCATATGAGGAAATGAACGCATTTGGCAGTAAAATCGGCACAGAGGAGATTCTTGATGAGTTCATAATTCCTGTCGATAACCCAGAATCAGAGGAAACTCCCTCGTTATAATAAAGGTAATGAAAATATTGTTAGTTGATGACGACGCTTTTTTGCGTGACATGTATGCTTCTAAGTTTATTAGCTGTGGTCACGAGGTGGAGGTGGCAGATAGTAGTGCGGCAACGATCTCTAAGCTTCAGAATGGAAAAGCGTTTGATCTCGTAATTTTAGATATGGTAATGCCGGGAACAACCGGAGTGGAGCTTCTTCGCATTATCAAAGAGCAATTTCCAGAGCAGGTAAGTAAAGCAATTTTCTTGTCTAACCAAGGTCAAGAAGAAGATATCAAAGAAGCTACTGAGGCAGGGGCGGTTGGCTATATCGTGAAAGCCCATTCAATTCCGAGTGAGGTGGTGAAGACGGTCGAGGAGCTTATGTCTACTAGCAAAAAATAAATCGAATTCTCTATGGCTGTTGATTATAAGCACGAACTCCTTGCGCTCATTCAAATTTTGCTTGCTGAGAAGGCTTCAGACCTTCATTTTTCGGTCGGTTCACACCCGATTGTTCGAGTGTCAGGTCAGCTCATGCCGCTCATTAAGAAGCCTATCCTAACCGAGGCTGACGTCAGTGGTTTTGCGAAGGTCTTGATGCGTCCGGATCAACTCGAACGTCTTGATCGTCGTGAAGAAGTAGACTTTTCATTTGAGACACCCGAGCTCGTCCGATTCCGTGGCAACGCCTTTTTTCAGCGCGGAAGAAAGGCGCTTGCGCTCCGACTCATTCCAAATGTCATTAGAAGTTTTGAGGAATTGAACCTTCCTCCAATTTTAGAGAGCTTTACTCAACGACCGCAAGGTTTCTTTCTTTGTGTAGGTCCGGTGGGGCAAGGTAAGTCTACGACGCTTGCAGCAATGGTAAACCGAATCAACCAAACGCGCTCAGAGCACATCGTCACGATCGAAGATCCAATTGAATACGTTTATACCGAGGAAAAATCTCTGATTGACCAGCGTGAGGTTGGTCTTGATACCCCTAATTTTCAGTCAGCACTCAACGCGGCTTTTAGACAAGACGTTGATGTAATTTTGGTTGGAGAAATGAGAAACACCGAAACAATTGCCACGGCAGTAACCGCGGCTGAGACGGGTCATCTTGTGTACTCTACGCTACACACTAATGATGCTGCGCAGACCATCAGTCGTATCATTGATTCATTCCCCGGTGACCAGCAGGCACAGATTCGTGTCCAGCTTTCAAGTTCGCTCATTGCGATCTTTTCGCAACGTCTCATTCCGCATGTTTCCGGCGGTCTGGTACCTGCGTATGAACTCCTTATTAACAACACCGCGGTAAGTAACTTGATTCGTGAGAATCGCATCCATGAGATTCCGGCCGTAATAGAAACTGGACTCGAACACGGTATGATCGACATGAATCGTTCACTCGCTAAGTTGGTTCAAAATGGTGATATCACCGTCGAGAACGCGTTCACATTTTCTGTGAATCCAAAAGGGCTCGAGCGGCTTATCTAGTGCTATACTGAAGCCATATGCTCTTCAAGTACGTTGCGGTTGACAAGACCAATGCCCAGAAAGAGGGTACGGTTGAGGCTATAACGATTGACTCAGCAATCAATGCCGTACAAAAGCGTGGCTACACGATAGTTTCGATTGACCCCATTGAAGAAGCTGGTGGTCTCCAAAGCCTGCTCAACATTGAGTTTTCGCTGTTTAATTCTGTTTCAAATAAAGACATTGTTATTCTTTCTCGTCAGATCTCGACGCTCTTTCAGGCACACGTATCACCGCTCCGTATCTTCCGTCTCCTTTCAGCAGAAATTGAAAACGACCGACTTAAAAAGGTAATGAACAACATTGTAGAGGATTTGCAAGCGGGTAGTTCTATTTCGCGCGCAATGGCTACGCATGATGATGTGTTTTCTTCATTCTACGTGAATCTGGTTCGTGCCGGAGAAGAGTCAGGCTCACTTGAAAAATCTTTCGCTTACCTCGCAGATTATCTAGATCGATCATATGAAATCGTCTCAAAAGCGAAGAACGCGCTTGTTTATCCAGCATTCGTCGTCTCTATTTTCATTGGGGTGATGGTACTCATGCTGACGATGGTAATTCCTAAAATCGCTAAAATTCTTACCGACTCGGGTCAAGAGTTACCAATTTACACCAAGCTAGTGATCGGACTCTCCGATTTCCTTGTGAACTACGCGGGTATGCTCCTCATTGTTATTTCGGTTGGTGGATATGGTTTGTGGCGTTTCATAAAAACCGATGTTGGAGAGCGGGCGTATGATGAGTTTATTATTTCAATACCATACATTGGCGACTTGCAACGCAAGCTCCTCCTTACCCGTATTTGTGACAACCTTTCGACAATGTTGAGTAGCGGTATCTCGATGGTGCAGGCGCTTGAGGTGACCTCAGACGTCGTTGATAACAAGATCTATAAAGAAATTCTCGATGCGTCACTCTCCGAAGTTCGTGGCGGTCGCTCGTTTGCAGATTCTATTTCGGAATATCCTGAGATTCCGGGAGTGTTAACACAGATGGTAAAGGTGGGTGAGGAAACCGGCAGCCTCTCTGAAATTCTCAGCACCCTGGCTAACTTCTATCGTCGCGAGGTAAATAACTCCGTTGACACCCTTATTGGACTCATTGAACCCGCGATGATCGTGATGCTCGGTCTTGGGGTGGGTGTACTACTCGCTTCAGTCTTGATGCCAATCTACAACATGACAAATTCCTTCTAAGTGAGGAGAGTTGTCCACATGAAGAAAATGGAGGTTAGTCACTCCGCCGTATAATAAAAGTTAAGCCACGTACAACGTAGGCGAGCTGGACTAAGATTTCAGATACGCAGCTGATATCTGAAACCTAGTAACAGCACATATCAATAATTTATCGTATCTATGAACAAAAACTCATTATTCTCTCGAGGTTTCACTCTTATCGAACTCCTCGTGGTGATCGCTATCATCGGTATTTTGGCCGCGGTAGTAATCGGGTCACTCAACGATGCTCGAAGTGGTGGACAGAACGCTTCTGTTCAGCAGTCTATTGCTAACATTCGTTCTCAAGCTGAACTTGTCTATAACAGCGCTGGCTACTCATACACTACGGTTTGTGAAGATGGTCGCGTCACAAGTTTGATCAATGCTGCTTTGGATGTGGTCAACGGAACTAATTATGCATCTGGTACACATAACTTGGCTTCAGCGATACCTGGTAACGGTACTACGCCAGCTTCTCGAATTGCAGCTTGTCACGATAACGACGTGGCATACGGTGTTGCTGCTCCGTTAGCTAACGGTACTGGATTCTGGTGCGTAGATAGTACTGGTTTCTCTGGATCTGGTACAATCGGTGCTTCTGGAGATGTTACGTGTAGTTAATTAAGGTTTGTTTAACCTAATTTAAATAAAAACCCACGCTTATGGCGTGGGTTTTTACGTTTAATCTAGTATAATATTTCTATGCGTACAGGTTTTACCATCATTGAACTCCTCGTGGTGATCGCTATCATCGGTATACTTGCGTCGGTAGTCTTAGGTTCGCTTACCAGTGCACGAGACGATAGTCTCGAAGCCAAAATAAAGAGTGAAATGGCGGTATTGGCAAAGCGGGCACGGGTTGATGAGTCGCAAAGTCTTACGTACGACGTTATTTGTGGTACTAATGGGTTTGCAACTTCAACTGAGGTCGCACGTATCATTACCTCGATTGAACGATTTTCACCCGAGTTAGTAGTTTGCAACAGTGATACTGAAGCCTTTGCGGTCTCGGCGGCTCTGTCTAGTTCAACGTACTGGTGTGTAGATAGTATAGGGGTGTCTCGATCTATAGCGGCCCCACTGGGGGCTGCAGAATTTCAGTGCCCATAGCTAACTCTCCAGGTAGCCTGTGTGGAATGATATACTACAGTAATGCTTAGTTTCTTTACGGTGCCGCTTGTTGTACAAATCGCTGTCATATTTGGCTTCGGTGTTATCATTGGCAGTTTTCTCAATGTAGTACTCTATCGGCTTCATACTGGTAAATCTTTGTCGGGTTCATCACACTGTCTTTCCTGTGGTCAAAACCTACGGTCGTATGATCTCATTCCTGTCATTTCGTACCTATTCCTTCGTGGCCGCTGTCGGACTTGTGCGGCACATATCCCGGTTCGGTATTTGGTGGTGGAATTTTTAACGGGTGCACTATTCGTACTCGTGCTGCTTACGGTAGGGAATCAGTGGTCGACCCTCATTTTAGGTTGTCTCTTCGCTGCTATTCTTGTCGTGGTCGCGGTCTATGATCTTCGTCACCTCATTATTCCGGATGAGTTGGTATTTGCGCTGACCGGAGTGGCGATGGTGAGTGTCGGGTTAGAGCTTTGGGCGCAGCAAGACCCGTTTGGTTTCTTTATGACGATCGGTGCTGCTTTTCTTGGTTCGGCTTTCTTCTTTTTCTTGTGGCGAGCTTCACAGGGTAAATGGATTGGATTTGGTGATGTGAAGCTGGCGTTTCCGCTCGGGCTTATGGTTGGATGTGCCGGAATCTTTTCGATGATCGTATTATCTTTTTGGGTCGGAGCGTTTGTGGGGGTGCTACTGCTCGGGTTGCAATACCTCGCCCGAAGGGGAAAACGACCATTACGTTTCCTGCGTCGAACCATTACAATGAAAAGTGCACTTCCATTTGCACCGTTCCTTATTCTTGGTTTTCTACTCGTGTGGTTTTGGCAAATTGATGTGATCTCCCTCCTTACCTATGCCCCATAATTTACGAGTTCGGTACCACATAAATACGCTCTGTGCAGGATTCGGTCTTGTGGAGCTTATGGTGAGTATTAGTGTTATGGTGATTGTGACGAGTGTGATACTCGCCAAACATAATTCGCATAATGGTGCCTCACTCTTGCGTGGTCAGGCGTACGAGCTAGCGCTTAGTGTTCGAGAGATGCAACTTCTTGCGGTGAGTGCGACGGGGAACACTGCGGGGTTTAATAACGTCTACGGACTGACGTTCAGTTCTTCGACAGTTCCAACCTTTGTGGTATTTCGTGATGCCGATGGCGATTATTTCTATGACGCGGGGACGGAGGAATTTGGTCCGCAGGGTGTCATCGATGGTCGATATCTCATTTCTCGGGTTGAATTCATCGGTACTGGACCTGATGTGGGCCGTGTTAATTCGGCAACTATTTTGTTTGAGCGACCAAATTTTGATGCGTTGTTCTATAAAGCGGCCAATACTGAGATAGATCCTGGGGTACAATCTGTTGAGATCGATGTTCGACTGAAGGGGGCAACCGGTAGCGGAGCAAATGCCGTACGAACACTCGAGATTACTCGTGCTGGTCAGATAGCTGTGAAAAATATATGAGTTCACTTATCAGAGTACAGTCTAATCAGACACACACGAGGGGCTTTACACTCATTGAGATGATTGTGTCGCTGGGTATTTTTTCATTGGTAATGACGATCGCGGTTGGTGCGCTTCTGGTCCTCATATCAAATAATCAAAAGTTACAGGGTGAGCAAAGTGTTATGACGAACCTCGCATTTGCGCTTGATGGTATGACTCGTGAAATTCGTACGGGCACAAGTTATTTTTGTAGCGTGCGACCAAATTACAATTCAGGTGGTTCGCAGAATATCTTTGATGACGACAATGATCCAGAATTGATTGGGGGAAATGTTAGTGACTGTACCAGTGTGAGTCCAAACAGTCAGCTTCATGGAGTATCATTCATTGAGGCGGGTGACAGTATAACTGGATCAGATAGCAGAATTTTATATTTTTATGACAAAGATGCTCAAACGATTCGGCGTCGGGTTGGAAACGAGCCTGCGCAATCAATCATTGCCTCTGGTCTAGAGATTACCAGTGCACAATTTATTGTTACCGGGACAGCAACGACGAGTGATGCGATACAGCCCACCGTCTCAATTTTCATTGAGGCTAAAGAGGTTGGAGAAAACCAGTTGTATCGGCTGCAGACTACGGTAACGCAGCGTATTTTGGACCTATGATTACATATACAAAACAATCAGGTTTTTCTTTAGTTGAGATGCTTGTTGCAGTATCGGTGCTCCTTATTGTTATTGTGGGTCCAATGACGGTTACTTCACGGGTCGCTAAGAGCTCCTCTTTCGCAACTGAGCAGGTCCAAGCTTTCTTTTTAGCACAAGAGGGACTAGAAATTGCTGAAAAGGTTCGTGATGATCTCATGTTGCAGCACTTCAAATCAGGACTCGCTAGTCCGTGGGCAACGTTTACTAATACGAGCGGAACGTATCAGCGTTGCTATACTTCGACTGGATGTGGTATTGATTGGGCAGATGCAACGACACTTTCAAGTGTTTATAACTGTGCAACAGCGGGTGCGTGTACGCTGAAGTATAACGCTAGCGGTGCGCGTTCGCGCTACACATATTCAACAAGCGGAAGTCCACAAACTACACCGTACACAAGGGTGATTCGCTTTTCAGCGGTTGCAGGAGGGGAGGCGGTACAGGTGACCTCAGTAGTCACCTGGCGAACGGGATCAATCGCGTCTGAGCAACGGGTTGAAACATCGACGTATCTCTATAATATCTATGCAAAACCATAACACTACTAATTCAGGATTTGCGTTACTTTTAACGCTCGTTGTGGTGAGTGCCGTTATTTCGGTTGGTTTGACGTTGCTTGATCTTACGATTAAACAAGTCCGCCTTTCGACGAATGCAAAGGACTCCGAAAGCGCTTTCCATGCAGCTAATGCTGGAATCGAGTGTTTGCGCTATTGGCGACTCACTGAAGCGACAAATTTTGAAAATGGTACCGGTAATACTGTGTCGATGACCTGTCTTGGCGCAGCGGCTGCGCGGCCGACGGTGGCGGATTTAAGTGCAGGATCTGAGCTTATATTTCAGTACGACGTAGAGTTTTCGTGGGGAGTGACCGGAGCTCAGCGCTGTTCAAGAATTAGATTTATTACCCTGTCTTCGGATCCGACCTCAGCGGGGGTAACCCTTGCCTCAGTGCCAAACTACATACCGAGCTATCCTGAAACGAACATAACGTGTCCTGCAGGTGGTCGGTGTACGATTGCTTCAGTCCAGGGATACAACCAACCGTGTAGTATTGTCACTGCTGGTTCTCTCGGTACAGTTCAGCGCGAAGTTTTGCTAGAATTGTAACCATGAATCAGTCTGAAGATCGTGAGCGTCTACACCGATTGCGCGCGTTGGTGGCTTACCATAAGCACCAGTATCATACTCTTGATACTCCAGAGATATCCGACCAAGCGTATGATGCGCTTGTAGCTGAGCTCGTTCTGCTTGAAGAGCGGCTCGATGGTGCCCGGAGTACCGTTTCAGACTCAGTTGGTGATAAGCCGAGCGAAGCGTTTGCAAAGGTGCAACATACGGTACCCCAGTGGTCATTTGATAATGTGTTTAATTATACTGAGCTGCTGGCATGGGAGAATCGATTAATTCGACATCTTAAAAAACAGGGGGTAATAACACCACCGCCTACTTATGTCGCAGAGCATAAAATTGACGGTCTAAAGGTGGTTCTTGAGTATCGAGCCGGGAAGTTTTTCAGAGCTGTCACTCGAGGTGACGGGGTTGTGGGTGAAGATGTTACTCATACGGCTCGAACGATTACTTCGCTCCCGATGGAGCTTACGCACCCCGTTGATCTTATTTGCGTGGGGGAAGTATGGCTTCCAAAAAAGGAGTTCGCTCGTATTAATGAAGAGCGAGCCCAGGCGGCTGAGGCTTTGTTTGCTAATCCACGTAATGCGGCAGCAGGATCTTTGCGTCAGCTTGATCCACAGGTTGCAGCTGCCCGAAATCTTGCCATATTTGTATACGATATCGATCGTTACAAGGCGATGCCTGCTTCACCAGAGGCACCCCGCACACAGTGGGAGGAGCTTTTGTTATTGGCAAAACTTGGATTTCCGGTTAATACAGAGGCTCGACAGTGTGAATCGCTCCAAGCGATCGAACAGTATTATGAGGAATGGAAATTACCGCATGAAGAATTACCATACGGGGTTGATGGTATTGTGATTAAGACAGATGTTATTGAGTTGCAAGAAGCGGCAGGATATACCGCCAAATCGCCACGGTTTGGGGTTGCGTATAAATTTCCAGCTGTAGAGACTACGACAGTGATAGAGGCGATTGAACTTCAGGTGGGGCGAACAGGCGTCGTAACTCCAGTGGCGCATCTGCGACCAGTGCTTATTGATGGATCAACGGTAGCACGAGCGACATTGCATAACGAAGACCAGATTAAACGGCTTGATGTTCGGGTTGGTGATACGGTTATTGTGCGGAAGGCGGGTGATGTAATTCCTGAAATTGTCTCTGTGCTTGGAGCGTTGCGACCATCACAGTCAGTCCCATTTCGGTTTCCGCTGCGAGTTCAGGGGTGTGGTGGCGATGGGCGAATCGAACGAATTCCTGGAACTGCTGCATACCGCTGTGTTTCGCTCGAATCAGATTTCTTACATCGTCAAAAACTACACTACTTTGTTTCAAAAGCCGCCCTGTCAATTGATGGAGTAGGACCAAAAATTATTGATGCGCTTCTTGATGCGAAGAAGATAACTGACGCTGCTGATTTATTTACGCTTACTAAAGAAGATTTTCTCGCCCTCCCTGGCTTTAAAGAAAAATCAGCCCAGAATGCCGTCACTGCTATAGAGAAAGCAAAGACAACAACGCTGTCTCGGTTATTGATCGGATTATCGATAGAACTTGTTGGAGAAGAGACCGCACTGCTACTTTCGCATCATTTTGGCACCATAGAGAAAATAAGAACAGCATCCTACGCAGAGCTTACGTCTATTTATGGAATCGGTGACGTTGTCGCACATACGGTGGTGGCGTGGCAAGCTACTTTGACTGAGCAACAGCTCCTTGATCGACTCCTGACGCAGTTGACGGTTGTTCCTGATAAGACAGTACAAATCGACGGGTTACTGGCAGGAAAGACAATTATATTCACGGGAACCTTAACGCAATTGACACGAGCTGATGCTGAAGCACGGGCACGGGCGGCTGGAGCAAAAGTCACCAGTTCAATTTCAAAAAAAACCGACTACCTGGTAGTTGGTGATAATCCGGGAAGTAAGCGTGCTGAAGCAGAGCGATTGGGAGTCGAGATTCTCTCTGAAGCAGCATTTCTGGCGCTGGTAGCCGGGTAGGCTTTTTATGGTATGATGCGTTTTATATGACACGCGAGGAGATAGTACATTTAGCGGCGCTTTCACGAATAGCACTGACTGAAGCTGAGGTTGATCATTTTACTAAGGAGCTTTCGGCTATTTTGACGTACGTGAGTGCTGTACAAGCGATCGCTGGTGATGGTGTTGAGGAGTCACCGAGTCTTGGTGACCGATACAATGTTTTTCGCGAGGATAGAGTCACAACGGAGTCTGATGAGTATACCGCGGCGTTACTCGCTGAAATGCCTGCTACTGATGGTCGCTATCTAAAAGTAAAGAAAATCCTTAGTGTGGAATAATTTATGAAAGACACCATTACAACACTCAGGTCAGCATTTATCGCTGGCACCCGCACACCCGAGCAGGTGGTTGACGATTCGCTCGCGACTATTGCCGAAAAGGATGATGAGATAAACGCCTTTCTTGATGTGTATGAAGATGCACGCGAGCTCGCGAAAGAAGCTACTCGTCACTATGCGCAGGGGGAAGGAGAATCATTGCCCCTCCTAGGGGTGCCGCTCGCGATCAAAAATAATATCCTGATTAGGGGGAGGCGAGCGACCGGTGCGTCAAAAATTCTAGAACAGTATGTTGCTACCTATGATGCAACGGTAATAGCAAAATTACGAGCAGCAGGAGCAATTTTTGTTGGTGCAACAAACATGGACGAATTTGCGATGGGTGGCTCAACTGAAAATTCTGCCTTTGGGGTAACAAAAAACCCTCTTGATCTCACGCGTGTACCGGGTGGGTCTTCGGGTGGTTCGGCCGCGGCTGTCGCGATGGGTGCCGTACCGGCTGCAATCGGAACTGATACGGGTGGTTCAATCAGACAACCAGCTAGTTTCTGTGGACTGGTGGGATTTAAACCAACATACGGAGCCGTCTCTCGGTACGGTCTTATGGCCATGGGTTCTTCACTCGATCAAGCTGGTCCATTGTGTCACTCGGTTGCTGATGCAGAACTTATTCATGGAATTATTGCGGGAAAGGATTCTTTTGATGCAACGACCATTACTCCTGATACCTATCCGCAGCTGAGTGATTCTCGACACTACACCTTCGCGGTACCAAAAGGATTTTTATCTGAAGGGGTAGACCCCGATGTCTTAGCGACGTTCTCAGCTCATATTGAATTGCTTCGATCGCTCGGGCACACCGTTGTTGAGGTTGAGTTGCCGCTTTTTGAGCAAGGCCTTGCTGCATATTACATTGTGGTGCAAGCGGAAATATCTTCAAATCTGGCCCGATATGATGGTATGCGCTATGGTCTCTCGGTTCCGGGGGAGACACTGCGAGATGTTTATGAGGGTACTCGGGCGGCTGGCTTTGGTCCGGAGGTCAAGCGTCGAATTTTGCTTGGCACCTATGTGCTCTCCTCAGGCTATTATGATGCCTACTATGGTAAGGCGCAGAAAGTACGCCGGATGATGCGAGATGAGCTCAAGACGTTGTTTAAAGAAGTTGATTTCATTATTACTCCGACCGCACCAACTCCCGCCTTTAAGCTCGGTGAACAAGCAGATCCACTCTCAATGTATAAACAAGATATCTTCACCGTGCCGGTTAATCTTACGGGTGTACCCGCACTCACATTCCCCATGGGGCAGGTGACTAGAGGTGAAGTTACGCTACCGGTTGGGGTACAATATATTGCACCTCATGGTGCTGATGCTCGTCTGTTTAGTATCGGCAAACAGATCTACGACGAGCGACAGTAGCTTGTCTCTATGGAACCCACTTTCACCCCTGCGACCACCACTGACGGGAGCCCTTTAATTCCCGGTGTCAGCCTCTCTGTGGACACGCCGCTATCGAGAATGCTCGACCTCATTAGTTTTGATGGGCTCTCTTCATTTGAAACACTAATCGCCATCTTGGATTGGCTGTGGTCTATTTATGCCATCATTGCGTACATTTTATGTATCATAATGCTGATTTTATATGTCTATGCATCGACTCGGTATAACCAGCTCACCGACTTACGGAGTGAGATGGTAAAAGAACGAGAACGGATTTGGGACGAACGCTTCCGGAGTGGTCCACGAAATAATCGACTCGAGGACGTCTTTACCCATATTGGTTCAAACAATCCCAATGATTGGAAACTAGCTATTATCGAGGCGGATATCATTCTTGATACTGCTCTCAAAGAAGCGGGGTATGCTGGAGTATCACTCGGTGAACGGTTGAAGAGTATTGCACCATCACAGTTACAAAGTCTCGATGATGCTTGGCAGGCTCATAAGGTGCGCAATCAGGTAGCTCATGGCGGAGCCGACTTTGTTCTTACCCGTCGACTCGCGGAGGATACGATCAAACAGTACCGCCGAGTCTTTAACGAGCTTGGTGTTCAGTAGGGGGGGGAGCAACAACAATAAAAAACACCCCGTTCGGGGTGTTTTTTATTGTTGTTGCGGGGCCCGGAATCGAACCGGGGTCTGGAGGTTATGAGCCTCCCGAGGTACCTCTCCTCTACCCCGCTATACCACTCTAGGTGGGGCAACTATACGATATTTTTTCTTGTAATGCAATTAAACACCGGTATATTTTTGTCGCTAAATTGTTTTATGGCATACTACAGGTCTATGCAATGCGTTATTTTGGCGGCAGGTAAGGGAACAAGATTGCGTCCGTTGACTGATACTATTCCTAAACCACTCGTGAAGGTGTCTGGAAAAACGCTTCTCGATCATATTGTAGAGGTATTGCCGAGTGCGGTTGATGAATTGATTATCGTAACGGGGTATCTAGAAGAAAAGATCAAGGAGCACTGTGGTACAGAGTTTCATGGCAAGAAAGTAACCTATGTCACACAGATCGAGCAGAAGGGCACTGCGCATGCACTTTGGCTTTGTAAGGATCTTCTCAAGGGACGTTTCCTCTTTATGTTTGCTGACGATCTACATGGTTTCAATGATATTGCCCGTGTTACATCTTATACGAGAGCGATGCTTACTCTTACCACTGACACGCCAGAGAAGTTTGGTATCGTTGTTCGTCATCCTGACGGTACCCTTGCTGAAATGATTGAAAAGCCTGAGCATCCACCGTCAAACCTAGCCTCAACCGGAGTTATGGTGCTTGATGACAATATCTTTAAGTATGATCCCTACGCAGTCGAGACAAAGGGAGAGTATTACCTCACTGACGTCTTACGTGAATATGCTAAAGAATATCCCATTGCAGTAGTTGAGCAGTCCCTCTGGATCCCCATTGGTTATCCGGAAGATATTGAAAAGGCCGAGCAGATCTTAACCCTCCGTGGTGGTAAGTAAGCATTGCCGACTTGCTTAAAATATAGTATCTTTTTGCCACTGTCGGCGTAAGAGAAATCTTTCGCCGACTACATTCGAAGTAAATATGAAAGCTAGCTTTCATATTTTTTCTCATTTGTCGGCGTAGCTCAGTTGGTTAGAGCGTAGCACTCATAAAGCTAAGGTCGGAGGATCGTTCCCTCCCGCCGACACAACAAGATATTGCCCTTTTTCACGAAAGTGTATATACTCTTGCCACTGTTACCTTTGTAATAGTGTAACTGCGGTGGTAGCTCAACTGGTTAGAGCACCCGCCTGTCACGCGGGAGGTTGCGGGTTCAAGTCCCGTCTACCGCGCAGTTCGAAAAATCCGACCCTTAGGTCGGGTTTTTTGTAACTCGCCAAGGGACTTGAAGACCTTGCGAGATAGTTTGCGAGCAGCGCGAAGTAAACTATCCGTAAGGTGTACTGAACATGTAATGTTCAAGTCCCGTCTACCGCGCAGTTCGAAAAATCCGACCCTTAGGTCGGGTTTTTTGTAACTCGCCAAGGGACTTGAAGAGCAGGGGATATCGAAGGTGATTGAGCTGGTGGCGTAAATCTTGCTATAGTACCGGTATGAAAATACCACTCATAATTTATTGGTCACGTCGCGATTTACGGCTAGCTGATAATCCAGCGTTACTGGCTGCTGGTGCTGCAAGTAAGATTGAGGGGCAGGCATTTCTGCCATTGTTTATTCTTGAAGATTACATGTGTGCTGGTGATCCACTTCATCAATTTGGCTACCCGCAACGCTGGTTCCTCGCCGAAGCACTACCAAAATTTGCAGCGCGATTCACTCGTTTTGCGGTCGTACGTGGTAAGGCTGCGGCTTACCTCACTGAACTTGCTCATCAGTTTGAATTGACCATACACGTGAATGATGATGTGTATCATGATTTTTACGCGCAGGTAAATAAACTGAGATCAGCAGGTGTGCAGATTATTGTTCATGAAGACGCACTTTCGGTCTCTAAAGATACGCGTTCTCAAGAGGAAAAACTCTATAGTGTTTTTACTCCATTTAAGAAATCAGTCTGGGGTAAATTTGTTGCCCGTACCCCCGTTGAGACTTTCTCTGATACGGGAATCAATTATTTTTCTGGCGAGCTACCACAGAGCGTTATGATTGCTCGTGATGCGATTGCGGCTCAGTTTGCGCAGACTCGACAATTGGTAGCTGGTGGTCAGGTGCTAGATCTCGATCAGCTTATGGGGTTACCTGATCTCACGCAGTGGTATACCGATGAGACGAGTGCTCGAGACCACTTTCGTCGCTATCTTGAAAGCGGTGATCTTGATCAGTACAGCCAAAATCGTGACTCACTTGAGCTTGACGCGGTCGGGGTCGGTAAGACTTCAAAAATGAGTCTTGCGTTAGCTTGGGGTCTTATCTCTGCTCGTACGCTCATGAAAGAAATTCGAGAATATTTTGAAGAACCGTTCGATAATCCGTTCTCAACACGAGTGAGTCAAGGTGCGGTAACCTATATTTCTGAACTAATTTGGCGCGAATTTTATCGTTACCAACTCTTTCATCATCCTGATCTTATGACTACAGAATTTCAAGCACGGTTCCGCGGCACCATCGCTTGGGTGGATGATGTGGTGGCGCTCGATCGATTCCTAGCGTGGATTAAGGGTGAAACGGGTTATCCAATTGTTGATGCTGCGATGAAACAGATTGCTGCTACAGGTTGGATGCATAACCGCTCGCGTATGATTGTCGCGAGCATTCTCACCAAGAATCTTGGGGTTGATTGGCGTTGGGGTCAGGAATACTTCCGGGCAACCCTGATTGATCTTGATGAGGCTTCAAACAATGGGGGTTGGCAGTGGGGAGCTTCCGTTGGAGCTGATCCAAAGCCAATACGGATTTTTAATCCTGAACTACAAGCAAAGAATTATGATGCCTCAGGTGCGTATCAAGAAAGATGGCTTTCGAGTGCGGCGGTGCTTCAAGTCAAACGGGTTCCCATCGTGCCTCACGGAGAAGCGCGGGAGGCAGCTTTGAAACGATATGGTCTGGAGAAGGTAGAGCCACGGGATTATTAGTGTTTCGCAATAAGTACCAAAAAATCTCCCGAAGGGAGATTTTTACGTGAGCCGATGTCCGGAATCGAACCGGAGACCTACGCCTTACCATGGCGTTGCTCTACCAGCTGAGCTACATCGGCAAGTGATAATGCAGTTGGTGGAAGATTTCTCTTACCACAACGTATTCTGGTGCCATGAGAGAATAGCAGATATTCAATTGAAAATAAACCCTCCCTATATTACGATGATGGGACCAAAATTTGCCGTCTTAGCTCAGTTGGTAGAGCGTAGCATTCGTAACGCTAAGGTCCGGAGTTCGATCCTCCGAGACGGCTCATATGACTTGGTATACATTCTTTGTACAATAAAGTCACCCGAGTTAAGGCCTGAGGCTCAATGTTAGCAAAACCATTTGCGTCGTGAAGGCTAAAATTGCTGATCTCGAACAGCGTGCCCAGTTCATTGCTCGTGCACCTTTAATCAGGACACGAGGATCCCTTCGTTGGGGAGTGGTGTGTTCAATATTTGACATATCGACATAAAATTATGTAGTCTACTGGCTACCCGCACGGTTTTCGTGTAATAACGGAGGGGTTCTATGAATGTTCTATCAGCTCTTTTCGTCTGGACACTCGCAGTTAGCTGCGTTGTCCTCGGTCTTTATCAAGGCCTGGTGCTCGCTGAGGTCTTCAGCACACCACCCTTGATTGAAGGCATTCTCGGCGGCGTCCTTCCGGTTTTCTTCGGGATGGCGTCGATTCCGCTTTGTTCCATGTCGTACAACTACCTCCTCGCGCGATCGCGTTGAGGTCTATCCCGGCGCGTCTCTATGGTGAGGACGCGCCGCGCTTGTTTTTGTTATACTAGCCGTACTATGTCACTTGATACCGCAGTTCGCATCGCAGAGATAGAGACGGCCATGCTTCAGCCTGATTTTTGGCAGAACCCACCCCAAGCGCAAGCACTGATTAAGGAACTTCAAGAGCTTAAGGCTGCCGCTGAAGGGAAAGGAAAGTATGATCGTGGTCCGGCCGTAATGACCATCGTCGCAGGGGCTGGTGGTGATGATGCTGAAGATTTTGCTCGGATGCTTATGGAGATGTACCAACGTTTTTCTGAGGGGAGAGGGTGGCTGTTCCATATTATTGATGATAATGAGAACGATCATGGTGGTTATCGTAACGTCACCATTGAAGTGAGCGGTAAGGATGCCTATGGCACACTTCATCATGAGTCAGGAGTCCATCGTTTGGTTCGCATTTCTCCGTTTAATGCGAATGGGAAACGCCAGACTTCGTTTGTTTTGGTCGAAGTTTCCCCGCTCTTATCAGATCTTTCTCAAGTCGAACTTTCTGATGATGAACTTGATATTACCTTTGCTCGTTCTGGTGGAGCTGGTGGACAGAACGTAAACAAGCGTGAGACGGCCGTTCGAATTGTTCATACGCCAACAAACATCTCGGTTCATGTCTCATCCGAACGGAGTCAACAGCAGAACAAAGAGAAAGGTCTCGCGCTTTTGGCGGGTAAGATTTATGCCTTTAGAGAGGAACAGCATGCTCGTGAGCTCCAAGGACTCTCGGTTGAAAAGACTATCAAAATTGAGTGGGGGAGCCAGATTCGTTCCTATGTACTTCATCCATACCAGCTGGTAAAAGATCATCGGACCAATGTAGAGGTTCGTGATATTGACCGGGTGCTTGGCGGGTATCTAGAACCGTTTATAGAAGCTTCGTCGCAGGTTTCGTAGCATGGTATACTAGGTCGTTATGATTTACTTTGATAACGTTTCGAAGTTGTACAACGACGGCCGATCAGCTGCGCTGCAGGAGGTGACCTTTCAGGTGGCACCAAAAGAATTCGTTTCCATTGTGGGTCATTCAGGGGCCGGTAAGACCACACTACTTAAGATGATCATTGCTGAGGATCGTCCGAGTCAAGGACAGGTTTTCTTTGAATCGATTGATATTCATCAAATTCCGCGCACCAAACTTCCACATTACCGTCGTAAAATCGGGACTGTGTTTCAAGATTTTAAACTCCTACCTAACAAGACCGCCTACGAAAACATCGCTTTTGCTATGGAGGCCAACGGCCGTACTGATGAAGAGATCGCTGAAAATGTTCCCCAGGCCTTGGAGCTGGTTGATCTCGCTGATAAAGCCTTCAATTTTCCAAATTAACTATCCGGCGGTGAGAAGCAGCGTGTTGCGATCGCTCGTGCCATCGTCAATCAGCCAGACATTATTGTGGCTGATGAACCAACGGGTAATCTTGACCCAATTGCGACCTATG
>JACCDR011385899.1_pt1 | contig 23926 bp, 23 predicted proteins | sample 7446431 | NCBI WGS metagenome assembly JACCDR01 (sample SAMN15323443, study PRJNA562643) | freshwater metagenome | isolation source: river surface water | place: USA:Blue River Watershed | collected 2017-08-17 | reverse complement strand
GTGCTGAAAGTCGCTCCCGTGGCCGACTCGATGTGAACTGCCTGGCCGATGTTGGCGGTCTGGCACAGGTCGGCGATGCACGCCTCGAACACCTCGCGCGCCGTGGCGTTGGCGCTCACCGTGATGGTGCTGGTGCCGTGGTTGACCGACACGGGCAGGGCCAGCGCGGCCGACTCGCTCAGCGTGATCCGGCTGTCGGCGACCAGCGCCGTCTGCGGCAGGAACTGGAAGCCGAAGTGGCGCACCGACTGGGTCATCGGGTAGTGGTAGACGCCGTCGAGCCAGACGAAGCCGGCGGTGCTCGCGCTTTGCACGGTGACGGTCGCGGTGATGTCGCCGGTGCTGGTCGGGGTGAAGCTCAGCGTGAAGTCGTGCCAGGCGTCAGCGGTGGCCGGCGCGGTGAACGATGCCGACACGCCCTGCCCGCTCAGCGCGATGCTGGGGGGCGTCGCGGTGCCGTAGGTCGCGTCGAATCGCAGCGAGCCCTTGATGGTCTGCGCGACGCCGGACACGGCGGGAACCGCGAACGTGTAGGTGATGGCTGTGCCGGCGACATTTGGGCGGATCTTCACCGAATAGCTGCTGCGCTTGCGGGTGGTCAGGTCGGTGACCGCTGAGCGCCAGTAGTTCAGGTTTCGGTTGTCGGTCGCGGCGCCGTTGACAGAAACCGCGACGAATGCCTGGTCCTGGCTCGGGGCGTTGCCGGAACTTATGCTGGCGTCGAAGTTTGTCGCCCCGATCAGTGCTGGGTTATTGAAAACCAGCGTGCCGGTGTTGCCAATCTGGTTTGCTTGCCCAATGCGACCGGACGATGGCGCGTCAAACGTCGCGTTGTTGATGGTTGCGCGCCCGGTTCCGGCAAGGGCTATATCGGATGCCGTGTGCCATATTCCGCCGTTGACGACAACAGAAACAAGGCCGGTGAATCCGAAGGATCGGGTCGTTGCCCAATACTCGCCGTCGTAAATGGTGCCGCCGTCAGACCCTGGGCCGAACGCGGAGAAAATAGACGAAGCAGACCGGTACGAAATTACGTCGCGCGAATCGGGAGCGGACGAGTCCGCGCAATAGATTGCGTTTGAGGCGGTCCCGCCGTAAATAGCCCAATCCGAGGCAAGCGGGCGCTCAGAAGAAGCAAGGTAAAACGTTGGGCCGCCACCTGACCCTGTGTCGGTGCCTGTTACTTCGGTCGCGCACGATCGGCTGACAGCCTTGGGGCCTGCGATTGGCTGAAACCCAAAAGAACCGTAGTACAGCGGAACGTTACTTGCGGCCCACCCCGCTGCTCGCCCGATATTCTCAAATCGAACGTGGCGAAGGCGCAGGAGATTCTGCGCGCTTGAACCTGACTGCGAGTAGAAGGCAACGCACGCCGGGAAGTTTGCGCTCGCCGCTTTGAACTGCACGTTGCTCGATAGATTCCCCACGCGCGTTCCGGCGCTGCGCGCGTTGGTGATGGCGGGCACGGTCCACGTCGGCGCGCTGCCGCTGCTGATGACCACAACTTGTGCGCGGGCCGGGTCGTTGGTGTCGCTGGCGATGACGATGCGGTCGCCGATCTCCCAGCCGGTCGAGTCGTCGACCGTAATGCTGGTGGCTCCGGCGCTGATGGCGTTCGTGAGTCGGGTGTTTCGCTTGCGCGTCTTGCCGCAAGCCTTGAAGGTGCAGCCTGCCGATTGCTGGTTCGTCAGGACGTGCTTGCCTGCTGACAGCGAGGCGCTGTCGTTCAGGGCGATGATTGCCTGGACGGCGGCCGGGATTGGATCGACCCCGTGCACGCCGTAGTCGATCGTGCCGCCAGTCGAGTAGAAGAGGGTCCCGCGTGCCGTCAGCGTCTGGGAAGTTGTGCGCGATGCTCGCAGGGTGCCTCGGACCTCGATCGCGTTGGATGAGGCCGTAGTGCTGCTGGTGTCGTCGCCCCAGGTGTGCGACGCGGCCAGCGTGACGACATGCCCTCGGTTGACCACGCGCACGCCGGACGCCATGGCGTAGGCCAGGCCCGGCGTGATGACCAGCGAGCCGTTGCCGGTGATACCGGTCGTGACCGTGTAGTAGGTGTTGTCGTAGATCGGCAGGCCGTCTTCGTCGTCGCCGATCGAGTGGTAGAACTGCACGCACTCGCCGGCCACGATCGAGCCGGTGCCAGCCGTCACCGGGATGGTCGTCGCGCCCAGCGCGGCGGCGCCGTTGAGCACGTAGGCCGTGCTGTCGAGCTTGTTCGTGCCCGGGTGCGCGATGATGACCTTGTCGCCCGACACCGGCACGACGCCGCCGGTCCACGTGCCGGTGGCGTTGCTGTTGCCGCTCGTTGCGCTGGTGATGGTGGCCATGTGCGTAGTACCTCAGAAGTAGAACGGGCGCCCCGCAGGACGCCCGTGCATTGTGCCGCGTGGGGCCGGGCGTCAGGCCACCAGCGTGACCGGCACGCCGCGCTCGAAGTCGGCCGCCGTGGTGCTGATGGCCTTGCCGATGCGCTGCGAGACGTTGCCGTTGCCCGAGGGCGACGTGGCGCTGGCGATGCCCGGGGTGGTGCTCAGGTAGAGGTTCGCGCCCAGGGTCAGGCCCGTCAACTGGGTGTTGGTGCCTTCTTTGTAGACCGACGCCGGGTTGCCCGAGGTAGCGGCCGACAGCACGAACCCGTCGACCTCCTTGCCGGCCGTGGTGGCGTCAGCCTTGCGCACGCCGCCCGAGTGGATGTTCACCCAGTCGCCGGCCGCCAGGTTCTCCGTGGCCGTGAGGATGACCACATCCGCGCCGACGCCCACCGGCATCATGCTGGCATCAATCTTGCCGGTGTCGTCCAGGCTCACGATGTCGCCGGCATTGCCCGCGCCCGCGCTGGTCTGCACCCCGAAGACCTCGGTGAAAACGCCCGAGACCAGGCGCAGGAATTTCTTTGCAGCCATGATGGCCTCCGCTATTGCACAGCCACCGGGGGCTGCAGGTTGATGAACAGTCGCGTCCCGTCGCCACGCCCGATGACGACCGCATAGCCGGATGCCGGCAGGGTCTGAGTCAGCGTGCCGTCAGCGCCCAGGAACACCGGGCCTGGCGTCCAGGACCAGCCCGAGAATGTGACCGCGCCGTCGTTGGCCGCCGTGACCACGCCGCCGATACTGGATGCTGCCGTGGTCAGGCCCGCGATGGCGAACACGTTGGCAGGCTGGGCGTGGACCAGGGTGCCGTCAGCGGCCCAGGCCACGACGCGGTGCCCGTTGATGGTCTCGCCGGCCAGCCCCGTGAGGCCACCACCGCCAGCGCCAGCAACCTCGATGTACGGCCCGAGCGTGACAACCACAGAGGCGTCGGCGAACGACACCAGGATGGCCGACTCGGGGGTCAGCAGGGCATCCAGCACCAGCGCCGCGTCGTGGCCGACCGCCGTGGCGATGTCGACCTCGGGGACGAGCTGGGCAACGAGGGTAAGGCTCACGCGACCACCTGGAACCGGTGCGTGCCGCCGCTGACGACCGCGCCGGCCGGGCTGGTCAGGCGCAGCTTGAACTCATAGTTGCCCGTGGCCCACGCGGCGGTGTTGGCCGCCGTCTGGTCGACCCGCACGATGCCGTTGGCCGCGTCGGACACGCTGGCCGTGAGCGCCAGGGTGCTCACCGGGGTGCCGGCACGCTCCATGCTGGCGGCAACCGACCACCCCGTCAGGTTGAACGCGGTCAGCGTCCCGTCAACCCCCTGCTGGCGCACGGGGCCGACGTAGGCGAACGTGTCGCCCTTGCGGAAGATGGTCGTGGTCATGGGGCAATTCTATGGCTTAATGGCGAGGTACGCCTTGAGGGCGCCCCACCCGCCCGTCAGGTAGACCACGGTGCCGATGGCCAGTGCCAGCAGGGCTCGCTTGAAGATGGCGCTCAGACCGGACAGCGCCCACTTACCGGCTTGGGCCTGGGCGTGGTCCTGGGCAGCCTCGATGCCTGCAGACCAGAATGCGCGCATGGTCTCCTTGTCGCGGATGACCGTCTGGATGACGGCGATGCCTTCGTCCCGGACCGCCTGCTTGATGGTGTCGGGGTCCAAGTCACCCCAGCCGGTATTGCTCATGATGGTCCGCAGAATAGAAGGTTGAACTTGCAACATTTTCGCACCTCAGTGGGTCGCGTGTGTGGTGGGCGACACCTTACACCCACGGGCCTGAAGGGGGTGTGAAGCCTGCGGTGTGGCCGCCAGCGCCGTTGACCACCCGCCACTCGTCAACGTGGCTGTCGGAGTAGATCCGCAGCTCGAACACTGCCAGCGTCGTCGTGTCGGCCTGGGATGCGTCAAGCACCCCGGCGACAAACGCACGCACCACACCTCCGACCCGGGACAGCTCAACGTGGGTCCAGGTTGACGCCGGCAGGGGCTCCGTCCCGAAGACCTCATACACCGGGTCGCCCACGTTGTCCAGTCGGGTCAGGTAGGTGCCCCCACTGCTGAAAAAGGCAGACCATTCCTGGTTGGTGTCCACGTCGCGCACCCGAAGTTCGGCCCCCGTGCCGTAGACCCAGGCGTCGCACACCCAGTCCCCTGAGAACGAAACGGTCGGGCTGATCGGCACCGTCAGCACCGGACTCCCGACCCCCGTGGCCGAGCCGGACCCGAACTTGAACAGAGCCCCGTCGATGGTCTCACCCGTGGCGTTGAGGGCGTAGCTGCCGACCGTCCCCGAGTTGCTGAAGTCGCCGTCAAAGTGCGCGATGACCATGGCCGGCGGCGATGGCACCGGGGCAGGCCCAGGTGGCGGGGGCGGCGCCGCGCTGGCGCGGGCCGCTGCGAACATGGCGATCAGGGCCGGGGTAATCACGCCAGGTCTCCGGTCAGATCCCAGGTGTCGGTCGCCACCTTGATGAGCGCCAGGCTGGAGCCCTGCGCCCGGCTGACCGCCGTGCGGCCCGTGGGTACGTTGATGGTCACGCCGCCAGCACCGGACACCGTGATGGCGCCGGCCGCCACCTGCCGCAGCCCGATGCTGGTGCCGATCGGGAAGGCCGCCGTGGCGTTGGCCGGCACTGTGGTGGTGATGGCCCCGGCGTTCGACTGCCGGACGATGCCGCCCGCGTGCGTGAGCGCCAGCGTGAGCGAGGTGGCCGTCGAGTCGGTGATCGGCACGCGCCGCACCTGGGCCACGGTCGACCGGAAGGTCACGCCGCCCTGCACCACAACGACCAGTTCGTCGCCCGTCAGGACGGCGCTGGCCGCAAGTTCACTGATCTTTGCCATGGGTCACTCCAGATAGAGGATTGTCGCGTCTTCGGCCTGCAGTCCGGTGCCGTCTTCGGCTTGGATCGGCGCGAGCACGTTGACGGTGATGATGTGCGGGTAGAGGCTGTCGAGCGAGCCATTGCTGGACAGCAGATGGATGCTCACGTCGCCGCTCAGGGTTCCCGGCAGGGTGTAGCTGGTCGCGCCCGTGGCCGTGGTATGGGAGTGCAGCAGCGTGCCGGCCGCATCGTAGGCCCGGACGTGGTAGCTGGTCGCGCCATCAGTGCCCTGGTTGCCGGCCGACTGCAGCACGACCTGGGTGGCAAGCCGCGTGCGCGTGGCCCACCCGACCACCACTGGCCCGGTCACGCTGGTCGGGTAGCTCAGACCGTTGAGCGTCACCTGTCCCGGTGGCGCCGGCCGCGCCGCGCGGCTGGCCGTGGTGATGGTGGTCACGGCGCCCTCGCTGTCCGTCTGGGCGTCGGCCAGGGTGCGCGTCGGGGCGGCGACCGTGTGGGCCGTGTCCGTGCCGTAGGCGCCCGTCAGGCGCAGCGCGCCGCTGGCCAGCACCCAGACCGTTGCGCCCGGGACGTGCCCGGCCGGCACCGTGTCGAACGCGCCCCGCGCGCACTGGCCGAACGTGACCGTACCGTCCGGGTTGCGGGTGAGCGTGCGGTACGCCAGCCACTCGTCGTCAATGACCAGCACGGCGTCGCCCGCGTCGTACTGCGCGGCGTTGGGACTGACCACCGACTCGGGCAGGCTCAGGCCACCCAGCGTCAGGTTGACCTCGGCACCGGTCCACTGCGCCAGCGCGGTCGTCATCGTCGAGCGTGCGGCAAACAGGCCGTCCACCGGGGTGCCGCCGTCCACGATCGCGCTGAAGCCCGTGTGTGCAGCGGTGGGGGCCGCAGCCGCAAACAGCAGCGAGCGCGTGCTGGCCTGGGTCCACCGGTAGGGTTGCTCCTGCAGGAGCACCTGCGTGACCGATTGCGCGCCGCCGTCCGTGGGTTCCCACTGGCTCGCCGGGGGCACCTGGAAGCTGGCGCTGGCCGTGCTGAAGGCATCCTCGATGGCCTCGATGGTCACGGCGCGGTTGCCCAAGCCACCGTAGTTGATCGACTGCACGCGGAAGGTTGCCGACACGTTCGGGCGCTCCCACACGAGGCGGATGGCCTGCCCTGGGCGGAAAGCGGCCAGCGAGCGGTCGCCCACGATCTGCGCCTTGGCCATGGGGTAGCTCAGGGCCTTGAGCGAGCGGCCCGCCACGAACGCGGCCGGCGCGCTGCCGTGGAACCCCGGCAGGTCGATCTGCTCGCTGTCGATGACGTTGCCGAAGCTGGCCAGGGTGGCGCTGTTCTGCGCCTGCACCGCGCCGGTCTCATAGTTCCGGGCGCGGTCGGTGAACGTCACCTTGACCGTGTTCTTCAGCTCGGTCCAACTGATTCGCGTGAGGCTGACCGACGAGACGTGTTGTTTGTCCAGCACCGGCAGGTTGCTGTCGAGCATGTCGCGCACCAGCAGCAGGTGGTAGTTGCCGGTGGCCGGGTCTTCGTAGATCGTCCCGTCGATGTACTTCAGCAGGGTCTTGCGGATGTCCTCCGTACTGGACCCTTGGGCAAACCTCATGCTGACGCCCAGGCCCTCGGCGTGGACCTGCACGGCGGCGGCCCGCCACGAGGCCAGGTCGAAGCGGTCGGTGGGCTCGGCGGCGCCCCAGGTGGTGTCCGTCAGGATCTCGAATAGGAATGCCACCGGGTTGCAGTCGTCCGCGCCGATGCGGTGCTTGCCGTCCGGGATGGCGAGCTGGTTGGGCCACCGTTGCGCCACGAGACTGAAAGGCTTCAGGCGCGGGCTGGTGCCCCAGTAGAAGTTGCGGGCCACGGCGTAGCAGACACGGCGATAGGCCGGGGTCTCGGCGCCGACCAGGGTGTTGACCTCGATGTCGCGGGTCTGTGTCGTGGTGCCTTTGTAGACCCGCAGGGTGCCCGAGACGCCGCCCTCCTTGTCGTCACCGCCGAACAGGTCCGGGCTGTTGACGGCCAGGTCCACATAGTCGGTCGAGTCGGTGGCCGTGTATGGCGCCACGTTGTCCTCGAACCGGATTTCCTTGATGCCGTCGATCGGGCCGAACCCGAACGTGAGCTGCACGGTCAGCCGGTACTTGTAACCGGTCACGACCCCCTGCTGGGTGATCGCGTCCGCACCCAGGCCTCCGAACCAGGACACGTTCTGCCCGTCGAGCTTGACCGTGCCCGCGAACACCGGCACGGTGGCGCCCTCGCTGATGAGGGGCGCGTCAACGTCGTTGATCGTGGCGCGCTCGGGCGCCGGTTGGTTGGGCTTGGACGCGAAGGCGCGAGACGCCACCGCGAAGAACACGGCCCATGCGAGTTGAACGAGAAAGTTCATGTCATCCGCCGTTCGAGTTTGACGCCATGCTAGCGACCACATTGAGGGTCATCGTGCCCTCGGCCAGCACCAGCCCACTACTTCGGCGGCGCACGCGCAGGAACACGCTGCGCGAGGCGGTCCGGTCCAGCATGTAGCCCCCGCTTGAGCCGCTGCCGACCCGACGCTCCAGGGTGAACGACGCACTGGCCGCCGACGTGAGGGGAACCCATGCGTCATAGCCCGTGGTGGGAACGAGGCGCACGTAGCTGACTGCCACCAGCGACGGCGGCGGGGGGTCGCCCGGATCCGTGAACCACGCGTCCAGGTCCGAGACAACCGCAGCCGGGCACGGGCGGGGGCTGACGTAGCCTGCACCAACCGGTGAGCCGATGAACCGTAGAAACCCGTCCGTGGCGGCGGTCAGCGTGACCGTGGTGTCCGGGAGGCTGCTGTAACTGCCCTCGACGCGCACCGTGACCGCCGCCGGCACCAGGTTCAGCGTGTACCCGCCGCCCAGGTCCGCCGTGGTGCCCACCGGTGGCGTCGGCGCTGCCGCCGCGCTCAGGTAGAACGCGCTGCGCTCAAACGGGTTCTGGCTGGGCAGGCGCGACCACCCGAGGTAGTTGGGCAGGTTGTTGTACCGGGTGGCGCAGTCGGTCTCGGTGCGCTTGCAGCCAGGATAGACCGCAAACTGTTCGCCGGCCGGACTGATGTTGCGGAAGGGGTACTCCAGCACCAGCTCGCCGCCGATGTTCTGCTCGATGAACCGCGTGTCGCCGTCGGCGATGCGCTGTACCCAGCCGTTGCTCAGGTTGCCCGATGTGTGGACGCCCGGGATGGTGAGCGTGGCGCCGACCTGGGCCAGCGGCCCGAGCGTGAACGGCCCGAGCTTGAAGATCTCGGGGTTGACCCCGCACTGCGTCGAGCCCCACTGCCAGTTGCAGGTGGCTTGGTAGGTCTGCCAGGGCACGCGGCGCCGGTCGGCGATGGCCAGCCTGGGCAGGCAGGTGATGGTGGCCTTGGCGCCCTCAAAGCTCACCCCGGCCACATTGCCGGTGAAGATGACCACGCGCTCCAGGCCCGCGTCGGTGCGGTGGAACTGCTGGACCAGCACCGCCACCGGGCGCACCGTCAGGCCCGCCAGCAGTTCGAGCGCCAGCGGGTTCTCGTCGCCGACCTCGATGGTCATGGGGCTGGAGGTCTCGTCCAGCTTGCGCGACACGTCCGACCGCTCAATGGCCTCGGGAATCCAGGTGTCCGCGCCGAACGTCACGGGCTCCGTGTCCGTGCAGTAGCGCCAGGCCAGCGCGGTGCCCGGGATGGTGAACGTGAACAGCTCGACGGGCGCGGCGCTGTCAACGGTCAGTTCGGTGGCAAGGTGGGTCATGCGATGTAGTCCGACCGCGTGGTTTGCAGGGCGCCGACCACGTAGCCGGCCGGCGCGGTGATGTAGAGCCCGAGGGTGGTATCCAGCGCATCCTCGCGCCAGAAGGCGTGATCGAACACGAACTCGTGGCGCGTGGCGCCCGCCGGCACGGAGACAACCAGGTTGCCCTGGGGATAGAACCACCGCGCGCCGTCAACCTCCAGCGTGCCTGCGGTGCTGCTCGGGGGCTCCAGGCCATCGTAGACCCGGATGCTAACCGCAAGGGTCGACACGGGCGCCACATCCAGCACCAGGGCCATCGTCACGGTGGTGGCGGGGAAGCCCAAGGTGTAGGGGGACTGCTCGAACCGGATCAGCGCGCCCGTGATGGGCGCCCCCGGGTAGACCCCCTGGCCCCCGCCGCCCTGCCAAGTGCCCGAGCCGGTTCCCACGCCAGACCCACCCTCACCCTGGTCGGCCGCACCGCTCACCACGTCCACGGCCACCACGGGCAGGCTGATCGTGCCCACGTCCAGGTTCAGGTGGGCGATCTGGAATTCCTCGATGCCGAACCGTGCCGGCGCGACCCACCGGCCCACGTCCAGTTGCGCGGCGCTGGCGGTGAGCGTCGCCCCGAGCGTGGCGCTGCTCGCGGTCACGGCGGTGACGGTGCGCTTGGCCGGCACGTCAGGGAACCACACGCCGCGCCGCAACGTGCTGGGAACGCTCGCCTGTCCGTCATCGACCAGCGCCAGCGCGGTGCCCGCGACGCCCGTGGCCCGCAGATCCTCGGCCGGGGTGGGCGCCCAGAAGTGGACCGCCGGGCCGGCGTGCGCGCTCAGGAACTTGCGCACCAGCGCCTTGTCGGCCCGGGTCGCCATGAGGTGATCGAGCGTCCAGGCCATGCCCGGGCGGTCGATGCGCAGGCGGCGCGACTGCACTCCCGTGCCCGGGTCGAACAGGTCGGACGAGGCGGTGAACTGCAGGTTGGGCGAGCGCGCCCAGTTGTGCGCCAGGCTCATGAAGTGGTTGCGGGGCTCGGCGTTGCTCGCACCGTCCGGGAACACGTCGGTCCAGGCGGTCGCGGGTTGCTCGGGGAGGCCCGGCCCCTTGCCCGGAATCTCGCTGAAGACCCAGGACACCCGCGAGACACGACCCGTCAGCGGCGCGTCGGCCTGGCTGTCCTGGAGCTGGGCGAACAGCAGCGGCAGCACGCGCGTGCCCGCCGGCCATGCACTCGCGGTCGGCCCGGCCAGGGTGAGCGAGGTGCCCACGGTCGTGACCTGCACGGCCTCGCACTGTCGGGTTGAGCCCCACAGCAGCACCCACTGACCCGCGTGGATCAAGGTGTCCGGGTCGACGCCCAGGGGCAGCACCGTGGCGCCTGCCGCCACCGGTGAGGCGGTCAGGTGCAGGCCCCACCACAGGGGCACGGCGAACGCTCGGCTGGCCCAGCCCAGCAGGATGTTGCGCAGCAGCGCCGCGTCACCCGGGCCGTCGATCAGGGTGGTGAACTCGGCCGTGACCCGGGGCTCGCGGCGCAGGCTGGCGCGCTGCTCGGCGCCGGATTGGGTCATCGTCGCTGCCAGTTTCCAGCCCAGGCGCTCGATGACCTCGGCGCCCCAGTCCACCTCAAAGGGCAGGATGCACGCGGGGTCGACGGCGACGGGCGGCGTGCCCGAGGGGTAGAACGGCGTCATGCCAGCACCTTCTTGATGTCAGCCCGCATCGTGCTGATGTTGTTGAGGAACGCTCGCTTGCCGGCAGGGGTGCCAAGGCCCGCGCTCGCCACTTCGCCCGGGTCGATCGTGTTGACGATGGTGACGCCCGCTCCAGCCGACTTGCCGCCGTTGAGCATGTGGCGCGGATCGTCGCGGGTCAGTACTTCCTCGTTCTTCAGCAGGATGCTGGGCACCTCGTTGGGCGCGAGGCCCGGGATGCCGCCCGAGTGGAAGCGCGCCGCGCCCGCAAAGATGCCCGGGTTGACGGTGCGTTGGCCGCCCATGCCGGCCATGCCGCCCGAGTGGTTGGCGCCGACCACCGCGCTCGCAATCGTGCCGAACAGCGACTGCCCCCCGGTCGAACTCTGCAGCGCATTGAGCACCCGCTGCTGGGCGATCATCAACAGGATGTTGCGGATGAACGACCGCGCGAAGTCCCCGAACGACTGGTCGGCGCTGGCCACGGCATTGACGAACCCCGATGCGAAGTCTTGCTGCAGGGATCGGCTGGTGTCGGCGATCTTCTTGGTTGTCACGTCCAAGTCGCCGATCAACTTGTTCAGTTGCGCGGCGCGGGTCACGTCACCCATCGCCAGCGCCAAGTCGCGGGCCGCCGTCGCCGTGGCGATCAACTTGGCACGGTACTGCTCGGCGATGTCCAGCCGCTCCTGGTCGGCACCCGGACCGGGCCGCAGCGCCTCGGACTCGGCCAGGCGTGCGTCACGCTCGGCCGTCAGGCGGTCAAGCTCGACCTGGAGCGCCTGCAGTTCGGCCTGTTGCGCCACGCGCTCGGGGTCGGCGGCGGTCAGGCGGGTGATCTTGGCGCGGGCCTCGGCCGCCTTGAGCACGTTGCCCTGGGCCAGCGCAAGGGCTTCCTCGGCGCGCACGGCCTCCAGCACCTTGGTGGTGTACTCGGCCGTCGTCGCGGCTTGGTCACGGATGAGTTGCGCCTGGGCAGCGGGGTCGCCCTCGGCCCGGATGCGCAGCAGGTCCAGCTCGGCGTCGCGCTCGGCCTCCAGCGCCTTGACCTTCTCGCCGGCAGTCTTCAGGTCGAACTCGGCGCGGATGTTGCCCTGGATGCGGGCCTTCTCCGCGTCGGCCTGGAACCGCAGCGCCTCGGCCTCGCCCGGGTTGAACGCGCGGATGCGCTCGATCCGGTCGAACAGGTCTTGGTACTGCTGGTCGACGGCGGCCAGGGCTTCGTCCAGGTCGTTGGCCTCCTTCTTGGCCGCGCGCAGGCTCAGGGCGCCCACGTCCTTGCGAGTGCTGGCCACCAGGGCCGCCTGCTCCTTGCCGATGCGGATGCCCTCCTTGTCGGGCGCTGCCGCCGCGCCGCCGATCGCTTCCTGGCGCAGCCGGGCCTTCTCCGCTTCGGTCAGGCCGTCGCCCTTGTCCAGCCCCGCGAGGAAGTTCTTGGCGCGCTCGGCCCCGGACTTCTGCGCCGTGGCGGCGGCCTTCTTGCGGGCATCCTCGTCATCAATGCTGGCGAAAGCGCCCTGCATGATGTCGAGCTCGTTCTTGATGCCGTCGCGCATCTTCCGGGTCTCGTCCAGCACGGCCTTGCGCGCGTCGGCGGCCGACTGCCGCAGGCTGTCCTCCAGGCCCGAGCCGAACTGCCCGAGGCCCGATTCGAGCTTGGCGGCCATGTCGTCCAGGCCCAGGAACCGCGCGGCGCCGGCCAGCACCTTGCCCAGCCCCTGCACGCTGTCGGTCACGGCGGACACGAGGGCGCTGAAGCCACCCAGGACGATCGCCTTGACCCCGGCCACAACCACATTGGCCGCCCCCTTGACTGCCTCCACGGCCAGCATGGTGACGGACACGATGCCCGCGCCCGCCTTCTTGACGATGGCGAACTGTTCGTAGAGCCACGTCCCCAGCTCGAACCCCAGCAGTCCGGCCAGCGCGGGCAGCACCACCGTCCGCACCGCCGCCCCGAGCGACCCGAACCCGATGGCCGCCGCGTTGGCCGCGACCGCTGCCGCCCCGAGCTGCGTGGCCACCGTGGTGAGCTTGAGCGCACCGAGGGCGGTGATGAGGAACGCCAGCGCGACACCCAGGCCGCGCATGGCGGTCTCGGTGTTGATGGCCTGGCCGGTCATGTCGAACAGACCGTCCGTGAACCCCGTCACCAGGTCGCGCAGCGGGGCGAGCGTGTCGATGATGCTGCGGAAGCCCGCGACCATGCCGCGCAGGAACTGGGTGGCGGCCAGCGCCGCGTCGCCCAGCACGGTGAACGCCGCGCCCAGGTCGCGGGCCAGTTGCTGACCCTCGGTGGACTTCAGGAACTCACTCAGGCCCTTGGCCAGCGAGGTCATGGACTCCAGGAATCCCGAGTCGGCCACCAGCGTGCGGAAGTTGAACAGGCTGGTCTGGAGCCGGCCCAGTTCCGCGTCGAAGCGCACCGATGCCGGCACCACCTGGCCGGCGATCGACTTGCGGTACTCGTCGGCGAACAGCTTGATGGCGGCCGGCGCCTTGATCGCACCCTTCTCGAACAGCTTGTCGAGTTGGTCGACCGGGATGTCCAGCGCGCGGGCGAAGGTCGTCACGGCACCCGGCAGGCGGTCGGCGATCTGGCCGCGCAGTTCTTCGGCCTGCACCTTGCCCTTGCCCAGCGACTGTTCCAGCGCCCGGAAGACGCCGGCTGTGTCGTCGGCGCTCAGACCGAACACCCGCGTGGTGGTGGCGAACGACTCGAACACCTGTCGGGTCTCGGCCACGCTCAGGCCGGCGCTGGTCGCGCTGATGGCGAACCGTCCGTAGGCCGCGCCCACGGCCTTGAGGTCCACGCCCAGGCGCTCGGCGGCGCTGCGCACGAACTCCATCTCGGTCGCCACCACCTTCGGGTCGTTGCCGAAGGCCACCCCGAGCTGCGTGGTGAGCCGCTGGCCAGCCTGGGCGGTGTCCAGCACCGCGCGGGCCTCATTGAGCACCCCGAACAGACCCACGTAGGCGGCGGTCAGCGAGAGGATCTGCCCGCGCACGCGCTGGTACAGGCTCAGGCTGGTGCGCTGAAGCTCAAAGCCGTTCTTCTGCGCGGCGTTGGCCTTGGCGACGGTCTGACCCAGCACGGTCTGACTGTTGCTGGCCGCGTCATAGGCGCCCTTGAGCCGGCCCGCCGTGGCGATCAGGCGCTCCTGCTCGGCGTTGAGCTTGCTGGTGTCCACGCCCGCGTCGGCGAGCTGCTGGCCGTAGCGGTTGACGGTGCCCTGCACGGTCTCCAGCGCCTTGGTCAGTCGCAGGGCCTCGGCCGTGGACTCGCGGATGCTGCGCTGCAGACCCTCATCGCTGGCCTCGGCAGTGCGCGCCGACTGCGCGAGGTCCAGCAGGCGCTGGCGCACGACGGCAAGCTCACCCTCCAGGCGGCGGGCCTCGGCCTGCGACTGCGCGAAGGTGTCGACCAGGGCGGCCTGCCCCTGCACGGTCTTGAGCGCGTCGCCCAGGAACCGGTAGCCGGCGGCCAGCGCCTTGATTTCATCGGCGCTCAGGGCCGCGCCCTTGGCGGTCTTGCCTTGCAGGGCTTCCACATCGCGCAAGGTCTGCTCGACAGCGGTGAGCGACTGCACCGCCTTGCTGGCCGGGTCGACCAGGGCGCGCATCTCGTCGGCGAGCTTGCGCACGGGCTCGGGCTTGACCTGGGCGGTGCTCACCTGCTGGGTGGCAGCGGCGGCGCGCTCGGCGTCGGCGGCCAGTTCACGCAGGGCGGCCTGGGCCTTCTCGGCGGCGGCCACCTCCTGCAGTCGCTGGTTCAGCAGGGCCTCACCGGTCAGGCGCAGGCGCTCGCGGCGGTCGGCGGCGTCCTTCTCGGCGGCGGCTTGGTCGCGCAGAGACTGCGCCAGTTGGTCCTCGATCGCGCGGCGCTCGGCCAGCGCGCGAGCCTGCAGGTCAGCGTCAGCAGCCTCCAGCCGCGCTAGGTCGGCCTTGCTCGCCGCCTCGGCATCGGCGTCAGCCTTGCGCTGCGCGGCGGCCTTGCGCACCGCCTCGTCGCGGCGGCGCATGTTCGCCTCGGCCTGCACCGCCGCGTCGTCGGCGCGCTTCTCGGCGGCCACCAGGGCGTCATAGCCCTGCACCAGTTCCTCGATGCTCAGGCCCCGCAGTTCGGCGCCCCGGCGAGCCTGGGCCTCGGCGCGCTCGGCGGACCGGAGTTGCGCCTCTTGCTCCTTGAGCGCGCGGTTGAGCGCCGTCAGCGCGGCGGTCTGGTCGGCGGTCTTGCGCTTGCCGGCCTCCAGGGTGTCCTGGAACGCCTTGATGGCGGCCTTGGCTTGGTCGACACCCTCGCGGGCCTGGGTGGCGGCCTTGCCCGCCTCCTGGAACTGCTCGGCGAGCCCTCGGCGCGCGGTCAGCTCGTTGGCGACCTTCTTGAAGTCCTCGGCCGCGATGGACAACTCGCGGAAGGTGCGGGTAGCCGGGCCGCCCGCCGCCTCCAGCGCGTCAAGGCCACCCGTGAGTCGCCCCAGGGTGGCCTGCAGTTCGTCCAGCGACTTGCTGGTCAGATCCTTGGCCCGGATGACCAGATCAACGCTGTTCTCACTCGTCGCCATGCTGCAACCCCTTGACCATCTTGGTGAACTCTTTGCCGCCACCCAGCGCCGAGCCGATGGCCCCCTGCACCAGCAGGGCGTCGGTCACATGGCGCTGGTTGATGCGCTGACTGGCGATTGTCGCCTCAGTCCACAAGATGCCCAGCGGATAACGCGCGGCGTCGGGATGACCCTCGGCCAGCAGCAGGCTTACCTGCCGGCGAACCCTCAAGAGCCAAGCGAGGGGGTCGGCGCCTGGGCGGCTGCGGCGGCGCCGGCCGCCATCTTGCGCAGTCGCCCCGCCAAGTTTGGGAGGGCGCCCGGGTCGCTGACCGTCAACTCGGCGATGTCCAGCAGGGCCTGCACCTGGATGGGCGCGGGCAGTTGCGCGGCGACACCCACGGCGTCGGGCTCATCGGCGGCAAGGGCGATGCCCAGGGCCACGAGGGTCGGCAGGATGCGCACCAGCTCGATGGCGGCCTCGGTGGGGTTGTCCTGGTTCGACTGGAACACGCCGATGGCGGCCAGGAAGTCCTCGCGCCGGTTGGTCAGCATGAGGCTCAGATCGAACGACGAGAGGCCACGGACCACTAGGGGCTCGGGGGAACCCGGGACGGCGATGGTGCGGCGGGGGATGACGATGTTGGAGAGGGACATGGGTTAGAGTAGGGTTGATGTGAGCCCCAAGCATACGCCCGAATTGACGGTGCCGTCAACAACCGGACGAAAAAGAGGCGCCCGAAGGCGCCCCATCAGGGTCCACTCACGGAGGAAACAATCAGGCCGGGCGGCCGTCGATGTAGACGGCAGCGGTGGTGGCGTTCTTGGCCAGCACTTCCAGGTTGAACGACATGACCTGCCAGTCGTCGCCCTTGAGCTGGAAGTCGCCGTTCGGGGTGATGGTCACGCTGGGCAGCAGGTAGTCGCGCAGGGTGCCCTCGGGGTTGTACGACAGCAGCTTGAGCGCGCCCTTGACCTCGGTGCCGGCAGAGATGACGCGCGGGCGGGTGGTGGCGGCCACGTCATAGGTCACGACCAGGGCCTGACCCAGCTCGGCCTGCGTCACGCCACCCAGCAGGTGAACCATGCCGGCGGCGGCGTCGACTTCGTAGTCGGTGCCCAAGGTGATCGACACGGCATTCAGGGTGACGCCCGTGACGGTGACGTTGCGGTGACCTTGCGGGTTCGCGTCGGTCACGCCCAGTTGGATGTAGGCGCCGGCCGTCAGCGTGTTGGCGGCGAACGTCTCGGTCTGCGCGCTCAGAGAACCCTGGGTCACGGTCGACGTGGTGCCCATGAAGAACTTGGCGAGGTTGCCGACGTTGATGTTGTCGCACTCCATGGTGCCGGTGTAGTCCACCGACAGCGTGACGTTGCGGTCCTTGACCTTCAGGCCACGGTCGGCGCTGAAGTGGGCCAGCTTCTCGGCGGACGCGCTCAGGCTGAAGCCCGGGGTGTTGCCGAAGTACTGGCCATCCTTGGACGGCGTGGTGGTGCCGGTCAGGAACGGGTAGAAATACAGTTCGCCACGACCGAGGGTGATGTCGTCGGCAGCATGCGCAAATGCCATGGTGTGCTCCTAGAAAACCTCAGTTGAGGCGATACGGGTCAGCCAAATGTTCGACCACTTCAAGTCGGACACGCAGAAAGAAGTATGCCACGCTGGACAGTTCATCCGGCGGGCGCACGATGCCAGGCTCCATGTTGAAGTCGGCGACCAGTCCACCCAGGCGGAAGTGCTCGCTGGTGGTCCGGCCGATCAGGCTCAGGGCCTTCTTGACATCGCCCATGAGGATGTGCGCGGGGTCGGTCGGGTGCTCAAGGTCATCCTCGGCGTGGCCTTGGACCAGCAGGATCAAGCTGTCCTTCTGGGTCGGTTGCCACCCGGCCCGCACCGGCTCGCGGTCAGGATTCAGGGTCTCGACCAGAGCCACCCGGGGCAGCGACTCGCGGGCGCTGAAGGTCGTGCGGCCTCGATGGACCTTGCCGGCCAGATCGTGTTGATAACCATTCGCAACTGAGACCTCGTTCTCCAGCAGGGAGGTCAGGGCCTTGGCGATGGCGAGGCGCTTGGTGTCAGCCATTGATGACCCTCACGATCTGGCGGGAGAATTCACGGTTCAGGTAGGTCTCGACGGCCGGCACGGACGCGGGCGCGATGCGCCGCATGAGTTGGTCCGGGCTCGGGCCGAACAGGACGAACACGTCGGTGCCCTTGATGCGCCGCGCGCCGCGCGACTTGTCCAGGGGCGTCTTGGAGCGCACGGCCACGCCCACGGCGCCGTTGGGCGCGCGGACGTAGAAGGCACGCTTGAGGGTCTGCGTCGAGCCCCCGGTCTTGATGCGGACCTTGACAGGCCCGGCCTTGGGGCCATACCCCACGTCGCCCACCTTGAAGCGGCTCAGGCTGTACGGCTGGCGGCTGGCGGTGAGGATGGCCTGCAGGTCGGCGGTGTTGGCGCGACGCGAGACGTAGAACTGGCGGTTGGCGAACGCCGACTCGCCCAGTTGAATCTCGGTCTGCATCTGGCGCTTGATGCGCACGCGCGCCCACTCGGCGGTGTCGTTGACCGCCATGACGGCGGCCTTGTTCGCGCCTTCACCCAGGCGCTCGATGTAGCGCGTGAGGCTGTCGATGCCCTTGCCCGCGACGACCAGCATCACAGCACCCGCACGACATCGCAGGGCGCGAACGCCCCGTCGAACGGGAGAACGTGGTCGATGCGGTACTGCCGGCCGTCGTCGGTCAGCGTGACGATCGCGCCACGTTGCGGGTCGGCCACCTCGGCGGTGTTGAGCATCAAGCGGTTGACGTCTTCTTGGATCTGGGCGTAGCCCTCGCGGTCCAGGTCGCCGTGGCGAACGGTTCGGGAGTGCCAGCGAACGGTCAGATCCGTCACAAGCGGGTTGCCGTCGGGGGGCAGATAGGACGCGGCCAGGCCGAACGACTCATGCACGGTCGCACGCGCGAGCGCCCGAGTTTCAGCCCAGCCCATGCGTCACTCCTGGGTCACGGTCGGGGTGATCTTGGCGCCCTTGACGGGCTTGGGCGGCTCGGCGTCGGCCACCAGCACGGCGACGCCCTGCTTGACCATCCAGTTCGCCTCTTTGCCGTCTTCCAGGACGAACTTCTCGCCCGGCTTGACGATGCGCTGGTCCTTGACGCCACCCAATTGGATGACGCCGGGTCCAATCGCCTGCAGTTCGATCTTGAGTGCCATCTTGTGCTCCGTGAGAGTGAACTGCGGGGCGCCAGCGTGAGCCAGCGCCCCGTTGCGTCATCAGGCGACGACGCGGGCCTTGAACGTGGCGTCCGGGCGGCCCGGGACCATCAGCGGAGCCGACTGGCTCATGATGTACTCGGCGGCCGGATCTTCGGCAATCCAGTTCTTCGGGTAGATCGGCAGGGCCTGATAGCCGGCGCGCGGGTCCAGGATGGCACCGAAGGCGCGCACGCCCTCGACACCAGCCGGGTTCAGCAGCAGCACGTCGCGCGGGTCCATCATGCGCGTGGCGTTGCCGGCGGCGTCTTCGTAGAAGTCGTTGTACGTCCAGTACTCCCGGACGCCATCGCTGCCACGGTACTGCACCGACTCGCCGGAACCCGGGCCGATGTTGAGCGCCAGGTTGCTGCCACGGCGGATGTCGAGCTGCGCCAGGACGCCGGCATCGGCACGCAGGGCGGCCCAGGCCGTCGCACCCATCACCACGAGGGTCGGCGCGAAGCCGCACGCCTGGAACACGGTCTCGCTCCAGGTCTCGATGTTGTCGAGCGGCTTGACGCCCGCATCACCCCAGCGCGAACCGGCACCCAGCGTGACGGTGTGGCCGGCGGCGCGGCCGAAGTCCACCGTGACGGACGGGTAGTTCTCGCCAGCGACCAGCACCGAGCCGTTCAGGACGACCTGGGCGGCCATCCATTCCCAGCGGCGCTCGATCATCTCGCGCTGCGTGGCCAGCAGGTCGGCCACGATGGCGGCGCGGCGCTGGTCGGGGCTCATGGTGCCGCCGAAGGCTTCGCCGGCCATGCGCTTGAACAGGTGGTTCGGGTCCACGATGTCCTTGGGCTTGAGGTAGGCCGGCTTGAAGGTCTTCGTGCTGAAGCCTTCCGCCGACTGGACCACGCCCGCGACGGTCGGGGCCACGAACGCGGCCATGCGGCGCGAACGGGTCACGGTGTCGAAGTTGATGTTCTGGTCGGTGCTGGTGACGACGCGCGGGAACGCGATCGACAGCCAGAAGTTCAACGTCGAAGGCTTGACGGTGCGAACCACACCCAGCAGGGTGTCGGTGGAGTAGGTGTCTGCCATTTTGGGCTCCTAGTTCTGTGCTGGGGCGGTCGATCAGGCGCTGAAGTGGCGCTTCTTGACCACGATCGGCGAACCGATGCTGAAGGCGGCGAGGCGTTCGGCTTCGGTGTCGGTGGTGGCGTGCCAGACCAGCAGGTCCATGGCGAACTCGCCGGCCACGTAGACCGCGAGCGCGGCGTCGGCGCTGGTGGCGTCGGCCGGAAACGCGGCGATGGCCACGGCGGTCTGCGAGCCATCGGCCGCGCCGGGGTTGTGCTTGGCGAACTTGCCCGAGGCCGTCACCAGGCCGAGCACCTGGCCGCGAACGACCGTGCCCTGGCCGGACACGAGGGTGCCCGGCTTGGTGATGACGTCGGACGAGCCGGCAAAGATGTCACCGTGGACGGGGCCAGCGGCGGACGAGTACGAAACGATCGGGGTGTCGGCCATGGTGGGCTCCTACGGTTGACGATCAGCCGGCCTTCTGGCCGGTGGCGAGGGCCAGGGACGCCAGCAGGAATTCCGCGCTGTCGGCCTTGGGTGCCTGGGTGCCGGTCGCGTCATCCGCGCCGACGTTGGGGGTGCCCTTGGCGGACATGGCCGCGTCCAGGGGGCTCGCGCCAGCGGCGGGCTTGGCCGGCTCGGCGGCAGCGCGCGGGGCCTTGGCCAGCATGGCGGTCGCCTGCTCGGCGGTCATGTCCGTCTCGAACGCCAGGTGCGCGGCCAGATCGGCGCGGCCGGCGGCCTCGGCGTGGTTGAGGATGGCCGCGCAACGCGCCTTCTCGGCGGCGCGGGTCTCGGCTTGGACGGTCGCGGCGTCCGGGGCGGTGTCAGCCATGTTGGCCTCCATGAAAAATGCACCGGATGGTGCGGGAAGATTCGACTGGAATTGTGCCAGAGCGGACGGGGCGGTCATCACAGCGTCAACCAGACCCAGCTCCAGCGCCTTGCCGGCCTCGTAAGCGTCGGCCTCGGTGGCGCGCACGCGCTCGGGGTCCATGCTGCGCATCGCGGCGACGTGGGCAATGAACGCCTCGCGCTTGCTGTCGACGCGGGCCTGGGTGGCGGCGCGCACGTCGTCCGGCAGGGCCTCGTAAGGGTTGCCGTCCGCCTTGTGCTTGCCCGAGTAGATCAGGGTGTACTTGACGCCGTAGTTGTCCAGCGCCTTGCTGAAGTCGACGTGCATGGTGATGACGCCGATCGAGCCGGCGCCACCCGAGGGGATGATGGCCACGCGGTCAGCGGCCACGGCCATCGCGTAGCCCGCGCTGTAGGCGTTGCTGTCGACCATGGCGAGGCTCGGCTTGCCGGACTCGCGCAGCATGGCGCGCACCTCGGTGGCGCACTCGAAACAGCCGGCCGCTTCGCCACCGTAGCTGTCCACGTCGAACACGATGCCGCGCACGTCCGAGTCAGCCACGGCCGCCGCGACGCGCTGGAGGATGCCCTTGTATCCCGTGACCCACGAGTAGCTGGCGGTCGTGCGGTTCATCAGCGAGCCGCGCACCGGGATGAACGCGATGCCGTCGGCAAACGCGAAGGCCTTCTCGGGCGCGCTCGGGGTGACGCCGAACACGGCGGCGACGTCAAGCGCGTGGTCATAGACCTCGGCGCCAGGCTCGCGGCGCAGGGCCTCCAGCATGGCGTGGGCGTGCGTGGGCGCGACCAGCAGGGGCTCGGCGGTGATGGCGGCGATGTCGTGAGGCTTCATGGCTGTGCGGGGCTCGGTTGGGTCGGCGCCAGGTCGGCGGCGGGGTCGGGCGGCGTCTGTTCGCCGGTCACGAGCGTGATGCCGTACTTCTCCAGCATCTTCTTCTCGCGCGCCAGTTGCGGGATGACCACGCGCCAGTCCTTGCCCAGTCGGGCCAGTTCGTCCTCCAGGGTGGACAGGCCGCCCGCCACGCGCTTGAGCGCGGCGTCGGTCTCCTTGCCCTCGTCAATCTGGCCTCGGGCCGCGCCAATCCAGGTGCTGGCGCTCATGGCCTCGCGCACGCCGGGGCGGTAGAAGTCCTGGGAAGTCATCCCACGCGGCATGGGAATTTCTCCCATGTTGACCATTTCCTCCAGCCACAGGCCGTAGACCCAGCGCGCCGTGCCGTCGGCGGCCTTGCGCTTCTTGGCGGTCATGTGGCGCCAGGACATCATCATGGCGGCGCGGGCGCTGCTGTAGTTGGTCTGGCTGAAGTCGCGGCTGAATTCCTCGTAGCTCATGCCAAAGGCGGCGGCGAGGTGGCGCAGCAGCGACTGCTCATACTTGGTGTCCCCGATCTGGCCGGCGGGGATCATCTTGAGCTTGGTGCCAGGGTACAGGTGCGGGATCTTGGCGCCGTCCAGGCGGATGCCGTTGGCCTCCCCCACGTAGCTCATCAGCCCCTGCATGTACTGGGTGATGACCGTGCTGCTGTCGGGCATGGGGGCCGAACCGAGTTGGCCGAACACCACGTCGGCCGGCAGTTCGGACTCGACCGCCGCCGCGTACATGCTGTTGACCACGGCGTTCTGCAGCACGATGTCCCGATACTTCCGGGTCATCCGCATTTCTTTCAGCACGCTCACCATGGCCGCGACGCCGCGAGACTGGTCGGGCTCGGCCTGCTCGAAAATGTGCAGCACCTGCGACCGGCCCCACGGCAGATAGGCGTCCACGCGAGCCCACTCATAGGTCTGGGCCGCCGCGTAGGGGGAGAACTTGTGGGCCTTGCGGATCCAATAGGCTTGCGGCGCACCGAAGCCGTCTCGGACGATGCCACGGCGGATGTTCACCGTGTCGTCCATGTCGTTCGGGTTGCTCAGGCGGTCAGGGTTGACCATCTGGATGGCGGTCTTGAACGGGCGGTCAGCCTGGCGCACCCACTCGGCGACGGCCAGCACTTCGCCGCGCACCACGTACTGACCCACGGCCAGCCGGATGATGTCGGTGAAATTCTTCACGCGCTGGGCGTCCAGCCAGCACCGATCGGAGTCGCCCAGGGTGTTGAACCGGTTCTCGACGATGGCCTGGAATTCCTCCAGCCACGGGTCGTCCGATTCCAAGCCCAGCATCTGCGCGTTCGGCGTGGCATTCAGCACGTACTGGGTGCCGACGATCGAGTCCTGGGTCAGCGTCTGCGCGCTGGACACGAACCCGTCGTTCAGGGTCATGTCGCGGCCACGGGCGTCCAGCAGTTCTTTGCCGGGGCCGATCATGGCGTCGATCGGGCGCAGGTCGGGCGACCAGGTGGCCAGCGACCGGTCGAGGGTCTGGGCGCCCTGAAGGCCGCCACCCATCGCCATGTCCTTGCCCTCGACGGTCACGCCGATCTGCGCACGCGGGTTCACAACCAGACCCCCATCGGGCCGCGCGTGGGCGGCGTGCCGGCGACCTCAAGGCGCAGCGCCTCGATGTACGCCTTGAGCCGCGTCGCGTCGGCGCGGCTGTAGACCACGGCCTCGTTGTTCTGGTCGCGCACCTCGACCGCCGACTGACCGATCATCAGGCGGTGGTAGGCCATCTCGGCTTCAACGAGACGTTGAGCGGCGGTCGGAAGGGTGGTAGCCATAGCGCGGCAGTCTACCTCAGTGCGTCATAGGCCCGCTCGCAGGCGAGGCCGGCGGCTCGGGCTGCGTCAGCATGTTGAGCCAGTTCTCCCGCTCGACGGTCAGCGAGCGCAAACAGCTCGGAGAGCAAAAAGTCGGGAGACTCGGCTGGCGTGCCACTGCCGGCAGGGGCGGCACCCGCGCAGACTCGACGGCCGGCACGGTCACGGGCCGATGCCCGCAGGCGCTCAGAAACAGAGTCAGCAGCAGCGCGGTCGGCCACCATCTGCTCGGCAACAACTTGGTATGCACGGATGGCCTCCTGGTGCTTGTCTGACCACTGGCGTTCCTTCTCCCGCTCCCGCTCGCTGGCGCTGGCCGCCGCTGCGGCGGTCTCGGCGCGCAGGTCCGACAGCTTCGCCGCGCTGCGCTCGGCCACCAGGGTCTGCGCGATCAGCAGGGCGCCCAGCACCGCCACAGCGAGCGCCAGGGCGGACTTGGGGATGACGGCGAGCCACGGCATGTCAGGCGCCAAACAAAGGTCGATACTTCTCGGCGCGGGCGCGCACGCCGGGAGGATACCCGCGATTTATGGCGTAAAACGAAAGCCCGTAGCCCGGCTTCGCCACCCGCGACTTCATGCTGGTGTGCTCGACGTGCCCAGCCCACCGGTTCGGGTCGCACCCGCGCGTCGACCGGCAGAGTTGCCTCTCGCCGATCAGCCCGCCCATGCCCCCGTTGTACGCGGCCAGCGCCATGTCCATGCGGTCGGGCTCGCCCACGCCGGTCAACTGGCGGTGGTTGCGGCGGTCCATCAGCAGCAGGGCGCGGATCTGGAACGCGGGGTCGTACAGGGTCGGGCTGTCCCAGGACCAGCCGGCCAGCTCGCGGGGGAACTGGGCGCGCATCTCGGCCAGCGCG
>JACCDR010631819.1_pt1 | contig 23951 bp, 24 predicted proteins | sample 7446431 | NCBI WGS metagenome assembly JACCDR01 (sample SAMN15323443, study PRJNA562643) | freshwater metagenome | isolation source: river surface water | place: USA:Blue River Watershed | collected 2017-08-17 | reverse complement strand
GCTGAAATTTTTAAAAGATTGGATTCTGAACGAGCACGGAAAAAATATAAAGATAGAGAAAGAGCAAAGAATAGAAAGTTCATTGGATTCAACAACACCAATCCAAATTCTGAAACAACATACCCCAAATACATCGGATGCTTAATGTAGCGATAAATTCCACTGCGAACAAGGCCACGGTTAGCTGGCGAGATACCAATTGAAGTTCCAAGTTCAACCGTGGCAAGGACAACAATTAAAAAACCAACAATGGCCAATAGATCGGAACCTAAAAACAGCGACTTTGATGAAACTGTAGAACCGAAATACAAAAGTGGCATTGCTGAAGAAGCATAAGCTAAAATTGTTAAAGTTCTGGGGCCCTTTGAATGAGCAGGCTTCCTTTTGAAAAAGAAATAACCAGCGGCAAAATCTCTTAAGACCAAAAGCAAGAAAAAGATGAGTTGGGTTTGTTGCCAGCGATAAAACGCCACAATCCCAAACCCAACCATCATCGCTGATCCGAAATATTTGCCGTTGTCCTTAGTCACATTAAATTCCTGGCTCGCCACGACTGCGAAGAGATTGGAACTCTGGCTGCTTGATTACTTTAATTAATGCGTCCTCAGCACCAATAGCTTGCAAATAACGAAGTGCCTGACGAGCAATAGCTTCATTGAGCTGCTCTTGGTTCGTAATCTGAGGAAACTCTTCACTTAGTGCCGTATAGGCGAACGGAATAGCTTCACCTGTAGCTGTAACTTCCTTTCTTAGTTCGATTAGCTTAGACATTCTGTGCTCTTCAACTTCTACAGTAAAGAACCCAGTCTCATCTGCATAAGCTCTGATCGTTTGAACAGTAGCACCGATCGCTAAAACCAACGCTAGTATCTGTATTGTCTTCTTCATAAAATCCCCCTTATCCTTGCAATAATTTTGTTTCAATTATCTTAGCAACCATCACTGGTTGATCTATCGTTACGAAATGGCTTGCATCTTCGATTTGATTAAAATCGAATTTCCCTAATTGAGAATCCTTTTCTAAAATACTAACTGGCAATAACTTATCATCTGTACCAGCTATAAAAACTTTTTTACTTCCAATCTGTGCTAACGACGAAAGTATCGTTTCTTTATCAAGAACATCAGAGCGATTATCCTTAACGTATCTTGCAGACACTTTATCGTTTTGAAGAATCTCTTTACCTTTCGGAGTCTTAAAATAAAGCTCTCCATATTCGGAAAGCCATTTTGAAAAAGACGCATCATCTTGATTTTTAGACCATTCAATTTCAGCATCAGAAAGAGTAGATGTCTTATAAAAATTGTAATTATCGTTAGCTGCTGAAAGGGCTTCTTTAGTAAATGGCGTCGAAATGCAAACAAGACCAGAAACGACTTCGCGAATAAATAATTCCGCAGCTAAAAAACCACCGAAAGAATGACCGAGAGAAAACTTTTCTCCTGATTCATTAACAACGACATCAGCTAAAGCAGACGCTATTTCCGCGAAAGATTTTTTACCTGTATAAGCAGAATCGTTTGTTCCTTGAATATCAACATACATAAGTTCAAAACTTCGTTTTAAAAGATCAAGGTCTCGTAGGGTATTTGAACTTAAGCCCGGGCCACCTGCGATAATAAACAACTTTGGTGCATTTTGCTTTTCTGATTGTACTCTAGTTAATTTAATCATGTGAGTACCTCAAAGCGATTTCTAAAGGCTTGAGCACTTAGCGTATTATTCAGTTTAAACTCTTTTATCCAGCGATATAGTGTTGCCTCACTTATACCAAGACTAACAGCGGCCTTTCTTTTATTACCATTAAACTCATTCAGAGTTTTGATTACTTCTTCTTTGCGTGCATTTGACTCAACAACCTCTGCTCTAGTGACTGTCACCTCATGAGGTGACCGGCCATACCCAATTGCTTCAGCAACAACAGCTTTATCAATTGACGTTTTTGTCGAAAGTACAATAATTCGTTCAATGACATTTCTTAATTCACGAATATTACCTTGCCACTGATAAGAAAGAAGCTCGGCTTCTCCATCAGAGGTTAAATGAAATCTGTCACCATCACGAGACAGATCATTGATAAATAAATTTGCGTAAAAAATAATGTCTTCAGGTCGCTCTCTTAATGATGGTAATTTCAATACAAAGGTATTTAATCGCTGAAGGAGATCGAGTCTGAATGTTCCATCTGCAACTTGCTTATTCAAATCCCTATTCGTTGCTGCAATAAAGCGAACATTTATCTTTTTGGTTCTATTTGAGCCTAGAGCTTGAACTTCTTTTTCTTGAATAACTCTAAGAAGTTTAGCTTGAACCGAAGCAGAACATTCACCAATTTCATCTAAAAAGAATAATCCATTGTGAGCAGTCTCAATAAGACCTGCCTTGTTTGCGACAGCACCAGTAAAAGCTCCGCGCTCGTGTCCAAATAGAATGCTTTCGGCCATTTCTTTTGGGACACATCCCATGTTTGCAGTAACGGCCTTCATTTTTAAATTGAGAGCTATATGCTGGGCCAAGAACTCTTTACCTGTTCCAGTTTCACCCAAAATTAAAATTGGAGCTTCAGAATTGCTTCTGATGATCGTGTCTACTTGTCGCAAAACATTTTTTACAGCTTCTGATTGAGTTAGGTATTTAATCTGAGCTTGAGCTTTGCTAGCAACCCTTAATTGAGTTGCGCTAGTAAGAGATTTCAAAAGAGATTGAAAGTACCCGTCATCTTTTACAATAAATTGAAAATGCTTCCTTCTTGTTGCTTCAACGATACGTCGAGTGCTGGTATCACCACTTAGAACTATTAGGAATGTTCCCGCGGATTGTTTATTCATAAAATCTAAGAGATGAATGCCGTCATGTTCTTGGCCTTCAAAGTTCAAATCAATAACCGCAGCATCAAAGTCGCTATCTGCAACTAATTTCTTTGCTTTTTCAACACTGTTAGCAGTCGTGACTTCAAAACTAGAGCGAAGACTTAAATTCAAAGTTTGCAAGATTTCAGAATCGTCATCGCAAATAAGAATTTTTGGTTTTAAATTCATATAACCCCCAAACGGATCTCAAAGCTTGAGCCACCAAGATCGCTTTTTCTATAAATGAGCTTTCCACCATGGGAACGAACAATATGATTTGTCGATGAAAGACCGAAAGCTTTTCTATTGGCTTTGCCTGATTGACCTCGTCCTTGAAGGTAAACAGGAACCTTCGTTTCATCCATACCCGCACCATCATCACAAACCTTAATGATTGTGTTGTTATCTTTTCGTAATACAGAAACTCGAACCCGAGAGTTCGCGGCTTCAATGCCATTTTCTAAAAGGTTTACTATTGCACGCTTTAAAAGAAGTGGATCATGAGGAACTGTTATTTCCTCATCTTGAAAACTTGCTGAAATTGATTTTGAGTTTTCTAAAGTCTGAACCTGTCGAATTCCATCCTTAATACAATCAACAATGTTTAAGTCTCTAAGAGCAATTGGGTCTTGCTCTAAATTCTTCTTTGCAGAAGTAACCTGGCTTAAAATCTGATCTGCTAATCTAGGAATACTATTAGCAGCTTCAGTCTGAGTTTCTAAATCCTGTGTTTCATCATGGGCCAGACTTGCCATTTGCCTTAATGCTGAAACTGGATTGTGAAGATCATGAATAAGTCTTTTGTAGGCATCAGAAGAGAGCTTTTTAGCTTTTGTTTCTGCAAGCTGATCTTTTGCATTATCCAATGCCGTTTTTGTTGAGCGAACCGTATTTCTGATTTCTTCAAGTTCTCGGATTTGAATTGGTTCAGACTCTAAATGACCATCAGCAATCATTCCCTCAATTTCCGCATGAAGTTGATCCATTGGTCGCAAGGCCTTCTTAATTGCCTTTCTCATTTGGCGTGCCGAGAAAAGTGAAATCAGAATACTCGCTACGAAAGCACCTAGAAAAATCCCTAAAGTGCTTTCCATTGATGGCAATAGCGGTGAAATAATGTAAACCTTTGAATCTTCCAGTGATTGACCTGACTTTTTAATATTAGTTGTTGTGACAATTTCGTTATTGCCGAAATCAATATCAAAAAAGCGGACAAAGGTTTTTGGTTTGATAAACTTTCGATCTAATTCTTCAAGACTTCGGCTTGAAGCAAACACAGTTTCATCTTGGGTTAATACGACATCTGACTTCGTGGCCTCGGCAATTGATTGTAGAACTCTTAACAGCTCAGGACGATCTGAAGACTCAATCAATGTTGCTAAATATGGCGCCAACGATTCTGCCATTTTTTTATCGGTATCAAGTCTTGATTCCAGCGAAATACCAGCGAATAAACCAGAAATTAAAACTGCGGCGAGGACAGATATGGCCCAGCGATAAGGATTAAGTGAAGAATTAACGTGTTTAAACAGGCTCATACTTTTCATTGCTGAACGACCTTGTTGGTTTCGCAATCTGAAGCAAGTGCCACCATAGAATAATCAATATAAACATCTGATAAAATATTTGGTTTAAAATTCAGAACGCATTTAGAAACCCAATAGTTCGCCCTTGGATGAAACAAATTAACAGTTACAGCAGACTCCTCAATAAGTCTTAAAGCTTCCTTGTAATAAGTCTCTCTCTGCTTTCTGTCTTGTGTGGCTCGTGATTTTTTCAACAAAATATCAATCTTTGAGTTTTTAAGACCGCTGAAGTTATCTGGATTATCAGATTCAAAATTCTTCAATAAAAAATCAGCATCTGGGTAGTCCATATTCATTGCCACAAGAAAAGCTTGGTGCAATTTTTTGCTATATCCCTCCATGAGCTGATCCCAAGGCATAAGATTAACTTCAGCTTTCCAGCCTTTAGATGTCATGGCTTTTTCGATCATCTCTTTCATTTCTTGTCCGCGAGCAAGCTCACGAGGAATTGCAATGGTGATCTTTTCTTTTGGAGGACGAATATCGCTTACTTTTAGTTCCACTTTAACTTGTGAACCAGTAAGACCATTCGGAACATAGCCATTGGCCTTAATAGAATCGGGATAGAATGTTTTGCGAAATTCATCAACAGGTATGCTGACTTTGAATAGTTGTCTTATCTTAAGTTTATTAAATGGTGCTTTGTGTGTGTTAAGGCCGATAATCCATGTCGAAGCTACTGGACTAGAAATTCTTTGGCCAAGACTAAAAATAGAATCTCTTTCTGTTAGTGGCCAATTAGCCAGATCATGAATTTCGCCAGTACGAGCAAGCTTTAGTGCTTCATCCTCTGTAGTTTCTTTTAGAATCATACGAGATATTTTAGGAACACCAGAGTGGTATTTTTCAAATGCCACAAGGTTGATTTCTTTCTTCTTAGAATCGAGACTTGTAAAGCGGAATGCTCCGGAGCCAATTGGTGAACTGAAAAATTTAGGATCGGAAACTTTATTCTTTGGTAGAATTTTAGCCGTAGCTCCCGCAAGCACAGATAAAAACGGAGGGAACGGAAAATTTAACTCAATGACCAGAGTACTATCGTTTACAGAGCGAATTTCTTTAATTGAATCGTAAAACTTACGAACCGTACTTTCTGAAGACAAGGCTCTTTTTAGTGAAAATTCTGCATCAGCAGCCGTGACGGGATCGCCGTTGTGAAAAAAGATATTCTTTTTAAGTTTAAAAGTAAGTGTCTTTCCATCCTTACTGGTTGACCACGACTCGGCCAATGCTCCCTCTATCTTAAGTGATGGTGAAAATCTCAATAGTCCATCATAAATCAAATTACCGACAGCCAGTGAAGCTGTATCGTTCATTTTAATAGGATCAAGTGAGAGTGGTAGCGAATAGATTGCCTTAACGTAAGCCGGACTGGGGCTTTGAGCATACGAAGGAGATTGGATTATAAATCCAATGGCAATAACTAAAAATAGAAGTCGTCCCCCTGAAAACATTTATACCCCTTATTGGCAATTCAAGTTCTGTCCTCCTAATTGCGAGTGTTGTGCCAAAACAACAGGGCTTATTTATGCCAGAGCTGATTAAATGACAAGCATAGCAATATGCTTAATTTTTTCGATGGGTTATTTGCTTTTATGTGAATTACAAAGCTGAAAATCGTGAAAGTATTACATGGGTGCCGTGGTCACATTGGCTCCACATCCGTGAGAGAGTCTCTCAAAAATGAGAGACTCTGGACGTAGCTACCAATCCATCAAAACAAAAACCGCCATAAAGGCGGCTTCTGTTTTGAAAATAGATTGTAATAATATTTTATTAGCGGTGCAAATCAAAGCGATCAAGGTTCATTACCTTAGACCAAGCATTTGCGAAGTCTGTGACAAATTTATCTTTTGAATCATCTTGAGCATAGACTTCTGAAATTGCTCTTAGCTCCGAGTTTGATCCAAAAATTAGATCAACACGAGTTCCTGTCCACTTAGCTTTACCAGTTGAACGATCAACTCCCTGATATTCACCTTCAGTCTCTGCTGGCTTCCACTCTGTCTTCATATCCAAAACATTCACAAAAAAGTCATTTGTAAGTGTTCCAGGTTTAGAGGTGAAAACTCCATGTTTCGTTTGTCCATAGTTCGTATTAAGAACGCGTAGCCCTCCCACTAGTGCAGTCATTTCTGGAGCAGTTAATTTTAATAACTGAGCTTTATCAATTAAGAGTTCAGCGGTATGGTTTTCTAGCCCCTTACGAGAATAGTTTCTAAAACCATCGGCCATTGGCTCAAGAACTGAAATTGATTCTACATCAGTTTTTTCTTGTGTAGCATCACCTCGACCTGGCATAAATGCTACTTTAATTTTATGGCCAGCTTTTTTTGCAGCTTCTTCGACACCAACACATCCACCTAGTACAATTAAATCAGCAAAGCTGACTTTCTTCTTAGATTTTGAATTAAATGCCACTTGAATAGCTTCAAGCTTTTTTAATACTTTCACTAGTTCTTTTGGTTGATTAACTTCCCAGTCCTTTTGTGGTGCCAGACGGATACGAGCACCATTAGCTCCTCCACGCATATCAGAGCCACGGAATGTAGAAGCTGACGCCCATGCTGTTGAGATTAACTGTGAGTTTGATAAGCCAGATTTCAAAATCAATTTTTTAAGAGCAGTGATTTCCTTCTCTCCGATCACTGGACCCTTTTCTTTAGCAACAGGGTCTTGCCAAATTAATTCTTCTTTCGGCACTTCAGGCCCGAGATAACGAGTACGCGGCCCCATATCACGATGTGTAAGCTTAAACCATGCACGAGCAAATGCATCAGTAAAGGCTTTATGATCTTCTAAAAAGCGGCGAGCAATTTTTTCATAAGCAGGATCAAACTTAAGTGCAAGGTCTGCTGTTGTCATCATTGGTCTATTTTTCTTTTTTGGATCGTGAGCATCAACGATCATATCTTCGTCTGCTACATTTTTAGCGAGCCACTGATGAGCACCTGCTGGGCTTTTCACAAGCTCCCAATCGTATTTAAAAAGAACTTTCAAATATCCATTATCCCATTTAGTTGGATTAGGTTTCCATGCACCTTCAATACCACTTGTTGTTGTATGGATTCCTTTTCCTGAGCCAAGTTTATTTTTCCAGCCAAATCCCATATCTTCTATTGGAGCAGCTTCCGGCTCTGGACCGACTAACTTTGGATCGCCAGCGCCGTGTGCTTTACCAAAAGTATGTCCACCAGCTACAAGGGCTACCGTCTCTTCGTCATTCATTGCCATTCTTGCAAATGTATCTCTCACATCTTTTGCCGATAATACGGGATCAGGATTCCCATTAGGTCCTTCTGGGTTTACGTAAATCAAACCCATTTGAACAGCAGCCAATGGATTTTCTAGATCTCTTTTGCCGGTATAGCGTTTGTCGCCAAGCCATTCTGTTTCTGATCCCCAATAAATATCCTCTTCTGGCTCCCAAATATCTTCGCGTCCACCAGCAAAACCAAAAGTTTTAAAGCCCATTGACTCTAAAGCAACGTTGCCTGCCAAAATCATAAGATCAGCCCAAGAAATTTTTGTTCCGTATTTTTTCTTAATTGGCCATAAAAGACGACGAGCTTTATCTAGGTTGCCATTGTCTGGCCAACTATTAATCGGAGCAAAACGTTGGTTACCTGTACCGCCACCACCACGACCATCAAATGTTCTGTATGTTCCAGCACTATGCCAAGCCATACGAATGAATAGTCCACCGTAGTGCCCCCAATCTGCTGGCCACCAATCTTGTGAATCTGTCATGAGTTTTTTTAAATCTTTTTTTAGAGCAGCATAATCCAACTTTTTAAATTCTTTTGCATAATCGAATTTTTCTCCCATGGGATTAGATTTCGGTGAGTGTTGGTGCAAAATTTTTAAATTTAATTGTTTTGGCCACCAATCTTTATTTGACTGCGTTCCTTGTGTGGCACGCGCTCCGTGATTGCCTGAAAATGGGCATTTTGACATAACTATCTCCTTGTTGTCTTAGACAGAAAAAGTTTAGATCAAGTTAATGTCCTAGTCTAACTGATTGAGAAAAATTTCAATTCCCAGAACATTCTCGCGCCTCGTCACGATTTTTCATCAGAATAAAAAAGAGTGTCTTCTCTCTATCGCACTCAAAAAACAGTAAAATATGCGAATTAGTTCTTTAAATTGATCATTCCCCATATGAAGAGTAACATTCATTTAAACATTTTTTGGAGGTATCAATGAGCTTAAATACAGGTATTCAAGAAGGTAAAAGAGTTGAAATTGCAAAATCTCTTTCAAAACTTTTAGCCGAGACTTACACACTTTATCTTAAAACACACAAGTACCATTGGAATGTTACGGGTCCAATGTTTCAAACACTACATCTTATGTTTGAAACACAATACAATGAACTCGCACTGGCAGTAGATGGAATTGCAGAAAGAATTAGAGTTCTTGGCGTAAAAGCTCCAGGTTCATATCGTGAATTTTCAGAATTAAGTTCTGTTAAAGATGATCCTGCATCAGAAGTCGCGGCTACACAAATGATAGAAAATCTTCTTAAAGATCATGAGCAAATTGCTCGTTCCGCTAAAGAAATTTTGCCATTACTTGATGGTGCAAATGATGAAGGCACAAACAGTCTTCTAGGCGCGCGTATCGAGTACCATGAAAAAACAGCATGGATGTTAAAAAGTCTTGTTGGTTAAAAATAAAGAAGGAAGAGTTAATTCCTCTTCCTTCTTTTAGAATCTCATTCGTTTGATATTTTCAATTTATACGCCCATTTCGAGTCTCTTACTTTAGTCTCTCATTTCGCACGAAAGTCTCTCACGCATGAGAGATACTTCACTCTGCGCTACGAAATTCAAAAAATCTGAAATTCCTAAATCATTTTAAAAACTTGTCTTAAAACTAAGTCAGGAAAAATCCAATTTCAAAATTCTTGGCACACGATTGCTTTTAAGTCCTTCCGTGAAACGAAAAAACGAAAGGAGGATTTATGGACGGCTACTTCAAGCCAAACTTCAAAAATGAAAAGCGGGAACTTCATGTTCTTAGCTTGGATGAATGTGATTTCGTTCCTGACGATGAACCGAGAACTCAGTTCATATTTAGGCGCAAGCACGTTTGCCCTCGATGTGGGTCTGCTACTCACATCACAGGCGAAGCCCCTTATTGCACAGACTGTAATTGGGATTCACTGACTGATCCCTATTACGAGAAACAAAAATGCGCGGCATAGTAGCGACCACAGCTTTCATCAAAAAGCTTGTGGCAAAAATTAACGATCAAAAGATTTATCAAGTGAAAAGCGGCAATCAAACAGCGTGGATCACGCTCGATGAGTTGATGAAAAGAAACAAAGAACATCACTTTTACTTAAATTTATTAGGAGCACAAAAACATGAAAGCATTGAAAGACATTTTAGACACTCACATGGACAAATTGAAAACAACGAAATTCTATCGGTTTCAACTATTCGTGCAAGGAGCGGAGAAAAAGAATACCGTAGGCATGGCCTATCTTAAAGAAGGTCAAAGCATTTATACACTTCGCCTTTGGACGTTTCTCGATGACAAATACTTCCTTCTTCCAAGTAAAGAGGATGCAACTAAGTATTTGCTTATGACGAGAGAACCGAACAAGTCGAAGACTTCAAAAAATAAATATTTCTGGAATATCGTTGGAAATGCCAAGGTCGATTCGGCTAAAGGTGTGATCGAAATGAATTTCGATTTACTCGATAAGAAGATTTACATGAGCATTTACCCTGAAGAGTCAGCTACTCCCTATGGACAGCCAGTTCCTGAAGGAGCTTTGGAAGCTGCTTAACAACTTACGATTTGTGCGACCTTTTGATTTTTCAAAACAAAAAGTTTCATAAGGAAAAAAATGAACAAGAAACAAATGGTTTTTTTGGTGGCCGTAGTGGCTGCTGCGGGTCTCTTCATGCCTGATCTTGCCCATGCCGGTCTTGAATCAAGCTTGATGGGAATTAAGTCAAAGCTTACGGGAGTTATTCTCCCTCTGCTTTCGGTGATCGGGATTGCGCTTGCAGGAACTTCTTTCTTCACAGGAAATCCAAATGCAAAACAACACATCGCCTACGCGATCATCGGTTGCATTATCGGCTTTGGCGCACAAGGGATTGTGGACTTTATCGCCCAAACAGTTCGCTAGAGGTGAAAGATGAAAGAAAAAGGACTCATCACAACTAAAGTGCCACGAGCACTTGAAATGAAAAGCAAACTCTTCGGGTATGAACTCCCAGACTTGCTTCTCATTTTCTTCAACCTTGCGATCACAAACTTGGTGTTTGGTGGGACTTCCTTTCGCTATCCGCTTGTGTGGGGAACAACGCTTGCTTTGGCGTTGTTCCTCCATTTTGCGAAGAAAGGTCGTCCAGATAACTACGTTCAACATTTAGGCGAATTTCTCATCCGTCCTGCTTACTACGCAGCAGGTGGAGTTGATCGTCTTTATCGCAAATTTAAAGGACAGGTGAAAAATGTTTCAAAAGAAAAACACTGAGGCATCGCTTTCTGAAGAGCTGCCATATTGGGAGTTTTCAGATGCGCCAAGACAGCATTTGATTTTAAATGACGGTTCTTTGGTGAGTGGAATCAAACTCTCACTTTTCGATATTGAGTGCTTCGATGACAACGAAGTCAATCAGCTTACAACAAGACTGCGCGGAGTCCTTAACTCCATTTCAGAAAATACTTCTGTGCAATTCTGTCTTTCGGTGGGGTCTGACTTTTCGGAGGTCATTAAAAAGCATTCGGAAAGAAAAACAACATCAATTCATCCATTGGTGGCAAGTATCGCAGACTATCGAGAAAAGAAACTTCAGGCGGCCTTAGAGTCTTCAGAACTCTATCGTCCTGAGCTTTCCATTTATCTACGCACACAGATGATCGGAGGAAAAAAACTTAGCTTCTTAAAGAAGCAAGAAGATTTCTCAGACAATGCAGCGAAGACATACGAAGAGACTTTGGAAATTCTTTTTCAGAACGTCGATACACTGATCTCGTCTTTTGCGTCTATTGGCCTCTATGGAAGACTTTTAGAGGTTCAGGAGATGCAGAGACATATCTATGGCTTCCTCAATCCAAAACGCTCTAAAGCGGAGCCTACGCCTAAGATAGTCACACCCAAAGAAGACAATCTTGAACGTGAAACTCTAGAGACTATGGAGTGGCTTGCAGAACAGTCACCACGCGAGCAACTGGTTTTTGGTGATCTAATTTTGGGGTTTGAGCAATTCACCTTAGATTCTCATCATCACAGGGTTGTAACTCTTAAAACTCTGCCTGAAGTGACCTTCGCAGGACAGCTCTCTACGTTTCTGCGTATGCCATTTCATTATGATTTGATGTTATCTTTTGAGGTTCCAAGTCAGGCCGATGAAATGGCGAAGCTTCAACAAAAAAGGAAGATGGCCCATTCGCTTGCAGCGACTTCGGGAAACAAGGCCAGCGACCTTGAAAGTGAAACGAAGCTTTCATCGACAGAAGAGCTTATTCGTGAACTCTTAAACACTGGACAAAGAATCTATGCAGTCCAAATGAGCCTAGTCCTTCGCGCTCCGGCGACTGATGAAGGTGTAAAAAAGCTTAACCGCGAAGTCCGAGAAGTGCTTTCTCGTTTTCGTTCCCTTCAAGGTTCAGAAGGGCTTGAGGAATCCGTAGGCTCTTGGAAGATTTTTAAAGGCAATCTTCCAGGTGCGCCCGTAAAGCTTGAACGAGCAAAAAAGTTTAAGACGAACAACTTAGTCGATTTCATTCCGATCTATGGGCCACGCGAAGGAGACGATGATCCTGCGGTGATCTTTAGAAACAGGCTTAATGGCCTTGTGAGTTTTAATCCATTTGATTCAAGCCTTACGAACTATAATGCGTTGGTCACGGGTTCATCGGGAGCTGGAAAAAGTTTTTTGAATAACTGCATCCTTGCTCAAGAGCTTGCTCGCGGTCTTAGAGTCTTCATCATCGACATTGGAGGTTCTTATAAAAAGCTAACCGAAGCTTTGGGAGGTCAGTATCTTGAAATGGATTTGTCCGATCAATACAGACTTAACCCATTCGATATTCCAGACCCCTCTCAAGAGCCTAGCAACCAAAAGATCAAATCTTTGTTAGCAGTCATCGAAAGCATGATCGCTGAAGATGAAAGGTCTAAACTTTCAAAGCTTGATCGAGTGCTTTTAGAGAAAACTGTCATCGAGCTTTATGAGGAAAAAAGAAGACAGAATAAAGTACCTGTTCTTTCTGAACTCTCGGAGAGACTTGCCAAGAGTAAGGAATCCTCAATGGTTGATATTTCCAAAATCCTCTATATGTGGACTGGAAATCGACCTTACGGAAAGTTGCTTGATGGCATTGGCTCTCTCAGAACAGATGCACCGATATGTACTTTCGATTTAAAAGGTCTCGGAAATTATCCTGATCTTCAAAGTGTAATGATCTTGATTCTCACGGACTTCATCTTGACTCAGGTCGAACAAGATAAGGTGAACAAAAAACGCATTATTTTAGATGAAGCTTGGCAACTTTTGAAATCAAACGCTGCTGCTGGCTTCATGGAGTATTGCGCGAGAACTCTTAGAAAGACAGGCTCAGGAATTACATTCATCACTCAAGGGGTCGAAGAGATCGTCACAAGTCCGATTGGCCCTGCGATTATGAACAACACCGCGACGAAGTTTATCCTACTTCAGCGCGGTGATTCGGAAATCTTGAAGAACGCTCTCAAGCTGAACTCACAAGAGTTGAATCTGGTTTACTCGCTTGAACAACGTAAGGGTGAATTTTCAGAAGGCTTTATGATTGAAGGCGATCATCGTCAAGTGATCCGTATTTATCCGAGTCCTTTTGAATATTGGCTTTCAACTTCAGATGCAAGTGACAATCGCCATATTCAGGAATTGAGAGAATCAGGTCTATCACTTGTTGATGCTATTGAAGCCGCTGCTCGCACATATCCAAATGGTATTGCTCAAGGAAAAGTTGAACCGGAGGTCGCATGAGTATGAAGAAAAGGATTCTTACGATTCTTCTTTGCTTCACTTTGATTACCCCGAGGCCAGCAAAAGCTGACTTATTTGGCGGAGACGTTGCAGTTCTTGTTCAGATTCTAGCTCAGGCAATCAAACAGCTCTATGAGCTTCAACGAATTGTCAGCACTGGACAAGATTCTCTAAGCTTAATGAGAGACATTAATAGAGGGATTCGTGACGGGCTTGCAGTCATCAGGATCATCAACCCGAAATTCAATCCTGGGCTTTACGGAGGACTTGAAACAACAGATCAGGTTCAGCGAGCAATTGAAGACCTTTATGGAGCGATCCCTCAGACTAGCGAGTATCGTTTGCAAGAAGCACAAGACCGATCCGTGTCTGAAAGCATTGCCATGAACGGCACTCTTTTTCAGTACGCAGACAGTGTGGACGAAGAAACGAAAAGGATCATTGCCCACTCTCAATCAACGAACCCGCAAGGTTCGGCAAAGCTCACGAATCAGTCTCTTGCTGTTTTGATCGGAGTCACAACTCAAGTGCTTCGTACTAATTCGATGATGTTGAAGATGATGGGGCAAAACATGGCCCTCTCAAACAGGAAAGAAAAACTCCAAGCGACTCAGTTTAAGTCTCAATACGAAGGCATCTCCAATGCTTTGGGTGCGCTTCCAAAGGAAACGAACTTGAGTCCACTTGGCTCAGGAGCTGGGAGGTAGTTCATGCCACAGTTTGAACTTTTAGGATCGCTTGCGCGTGACCTCCATCAAGAGTTTGTGAATATGTACTATCTTCTACTACCAGTGTTCTTTTCTCTGGCAGTCGTTGTGGCATGGTTTCGCAATCCCACTGGAAGTCCTGAGTTCTTGGACATTGTTAAAAGAGCAATCATTGCGACGATTTTACTGGTGGCGTTTCCTGATATTAGCAAAGCGATTCTTTATGTGGCTGATGGGATCACTGAGAAGATCGACAAACTTAATAGTCTTGATACGTTGATCCGAATGGCACAGGAGAAATCCGACAGCTATTCGATGTCAGCAACAAGTATGCTCTTGCAGTTTAATGATCTGATAATCGCAACATTGTCATTCTTGAGTTATCTCGTTCTTTATATTGCTCGGTATCTCACAATAGCGATGTATCACTTCTTTTGGATCTTCTTTATGATCTCAGCTCCGTTGCTCCTGCTATTCAATCTTTTTGAAGGAACACAGCAAATCACAAAGAACCTCTTTAAGGGAATGATCGAGGTTGCTTGTTGGAAAATTGTCTGGGCCATTTTGGGTGCGATGCTCGCAGCACTTTCTTTTGGGGATATGTATCGAACAGAAGGAAGTTATCTTGTCATCATCGTTATGAACTTTGTGATCGCAGTTGCCATGTTAATGACTCCAATGATGGTTAAGTCTCTAGTTGGTGGAGGACTTCAATCTATGTCTTCGAGTATTGGCGCGGCTACTGTCGCTGCAATGGCTGCGGCTCCGGCAAAAGCTATGGCTGCTGTTAATACTTCGAGAGGTGCCATCAACGGAGCTGGTAACTATGTCCAAGGTCATCTCAATGCTCGACGTGAGCGACAAGCTGAAGAACGCAAAAGGTATATGTATTAAAAAAAAGGAAAATGAACTATGCAAGAATCAAAAAAAATCGGACTTAAAAACTCGCAGCTCCCTAAAATGGTTGGAGAACTACTGCACTCGAACCAATTTCTGAAAGTTTTTGCACTTTCAGCTCTCGCACTTGTCTTTATAGGGCTTGGAGTGACTATGGTTATGGCAATGAAAGAGCCTACAGTCATCACACTTAACTCTGATGGAAAATCTCTTGAAAGAACTAATCAGCCAAAAGCGGAAGATCAAGTCCGCGAAGGCATCAAAGGCTATCTTGAAAAACGCTACCAGTGGGAGCCTGAAAATGTGACTAAGAAACTCAAAGAGTCTGAACAATTCATCACTCCACAGGCTCTCAAGGCCTTTCAAGTGGCCGTCGCCAATGTCGCAAAATTTTCTACGGAAAAACTTGTTTCTCAAAAGGTCTATCCAGAGAAAATTGAAATTGATCTGAAAAAACAAACGGCACTCATTACTGGCGACCGTGTAACTTCGATTCAAGGTTTGAAGGCCGCTGGAAACCTAAAACTTGAACTTACTTTTGAAAGTGGCCCTCGCACACAAGAAAATCCTTGGGGGCTCTACATCTCGAAAGAACGTGAAGAATAACGACTCATACTATTTGCGACACCATTTGATTCTCCCAAACGAACACAAGGAGAATTATGAAAATAAAACTTATCACACTGTTGGCGTTTTCTCTTGCTGCAATGACCTCGGAGGCGAATCAAAGAGTCCGTCGAGTCGCTGTGCAGGGAGATCAAATTGTCACAGTAAAAACAAGTCTTGGCATCGCCACGATCATTCAAGTTCCAGATCGTCCTAACAGCGTTGTTGTTGGAGATCAGGATTCTTTTAAGGTGGAATATCTCGACCAAGCGATCACGATCAAACCGCTTTCTGGTGGGGCTAAGAGTAATCTGTATATTTATACCGATTGGAGGCGGTTCAATGTTGCCCTTATCTCAGGAAGTGAGGCCATTGCTGATTATGTAGTTTATCTCGATATACCAAAAGAGAAACCACAAACCATATCGAAGAAAGAATCTGGCATCAAGTGGACTGATTTAAAAAACTCACTCAAGAGCGACACCATTTTTTTGAATGTAAAACGTGGTGGACGAACTAAAGAAGGAATCTTGCTTGTGGAGTTTTTAGTTTCATCCACAACGAAGGAGGCATTTAAACCTGAATGGCTATGGATTACCCAATCTGGTGAGATGCGACCAATTCACAATCTTTTTATGTCGGCACTTGAAGTGGCTCCTCAAAGACCCATTTCAGGAGTTCTTCAGATGAGAGAAATTGATCTTGATGCAAATGAACCAATACGCATCGAACTGAGAAGAAAAAGAACTTCATATCTCACAATCCAGAAGGTCACTTCATGGAAGCGATAGCAAAGGAGGTACATTTGGAAGGCTTTAAAAATTATTTTTTGAAACAACCTAAGCCTTTCACTTCTAAACGCGAAGTAAATTGGTCAAAGGTACAAACTTGGGCGATTTCATTTGTGTGTGCTTTGATTATAGGAATTATGGTCATCCCTAGTTCGGAACCAGATCAAGATACTTTCCACGAGAAAGCTGAACGTGGAAGCCTTGCCAAAGCTTTACCGGCTGAAAACGATCCGACACAGGAGACGATCAGACAACTTCAAGAGTCTCAAGTGAATGTCAGACAGGTTCCTGGCTCTCTTGATTACCTCTATCGACCAAGCAGCCCTACGGGTTCAGGTGGTGGCGGTAAAAGCGATCAAGAAAGAAGTGCCTCGATGATCTTAAGTCGAAGTGGAACTGATGCAAGGACTCAGCTCTCTGCTGGAACAAGAGTGTCTATTCGCTTAAGTGGCAAGGTAACAATCGCCAATCAAGGTATGCCTGTTGTTGGAATTGTCACAAGTGATGTTTCTGCGGATAGCGGAATTGCCATCCCAAGCGGCTCGAAGGTTCTGGGAGACGCTTCTTTTGATGAAGAATCCGAACGTGCTTCGATCTCTTGGCGTTCGATCATTCTTCCAGATGGCAGAGAAAGACCTTTCTCTGCCATTGGAGTTGGTCGTGATGGACAGGTCGGCGTAAACGGCAATGTTCACTCTGATAGTGTGAAAAATGTCGTTGGACAAACTCTTACTCGGTTCGTGGGAGCTTATGCTGCTGGCTCGATGAATACAGGAGCCTTCGGCGCAAATCAAGGAGGTCACGAAAATGGTCTTCGCAATGCTGTTGCTCAGACCGCTACTGATCGAGCAAACGCAATGGGCGAAGAACTCCAAAAAGAACGCAAATGGATTGAGCTACAAAGTGGCGCTGAAACTTTCGCTGTTTTGAATCAGCCATTCACGTTCAGGGATGCCGGAGCTACCTATGGAAGATAAAAACGGTTCGCTTTCACATGGAGAGCGAGTTCTCTTTGCAGTGATCGGCGTACTTCTTCTTGTAAAAGGACTTGATCTTGCTTGGGACTGGATGAATCAATCGCTTCGACACTTTGTTTTAGTATTGGGGCCTCTGATTCTTCTTTTGATTCTAATTGGTCGAATCCTTTGGAGAAAGGTTCAAAAGAATCGAGAGAAAAATCTGTTTGAAAAAACGATCACAGGACAAGTGGAAGATTCAGTTTTTTGTGGAACTACTGACAAAGGCGAAGATATTTGGATCAAGCCTCGTCAAAGAGCGATGCACACCCAAGTGATCGGCACAACGAACGCTGGTAAAACTGAAAGTGTGATTCTACCTTGGGCGATTCAGGACATTCACTCAGGAAAAGGTTTGTTGCTTATAGATGGAAAAGCCGACAATTCACTGATTGATAAACTCTGGGCCTATACAAAACTCGCAGGACGCGAAAAAGACTTCAGGCTTTTTAGTTTGAGTCGCAGAGAACAGTCTTTTCAGTTCAATCCTTTAATCGGTGGAACTGCGGAAGAAATTACGGAACGAGTCTTTAACGCTTTTGAATTCGAGAATCCTTATTATCGTTCACTTCAATATGAAGTGATGAATCAGGTCATGCGGATTTTTGAAGCGTCTAATACGGTTCCAACATTTCAAAGACTTCATCAGGCGATTTCTCGCCCGAAAGCCATGGAAGAAATGTCAAAGGCCGTTCAAGACCCAGAGGTTCGCCGTTGGTATGTGACTTATTGTGGAATGCCACCCAAAGACCGTGAAGAAAGAACCAGTGGTCTGCTTTCAGCGATTGGGCATTTTGCTTTTGGAGAAAACGCAAGACTCTTTAACCCTGAAAAAGGAGCGATCACGATTGACGAGGCACTAAGAGAAAACCAGATCGTTTATTTTCAGTTGCCAGTGTTGTTATCACCTTTTTTGGGAATGGCCACGGGTAAACTCGTTCTTCAATCTTTGCAAGCGGCAGTTGCGAACCGCCACAGACTTGCACGAAGTGCAGAGAAAAAGTTTTTCAGCGTCTTCTTGGATGACTTCTCGGAATATCTTTATGAGGGCTTTGTTTCGATCTTAAATAAATCAAGATCGGCAAATGTTGGAATTGTTTTCGCCCACCAAGCTTTAGGAGACATTACTGTTCTTGGTGAACCAGTGGCGAACTCGATTCTGACAAATGCAAACGTCAAAGTTTTCATGCGCGGAAACGACCCTGACTCGGCCGAATACTTCTCAAAGGTAATTGGGACATTGACTGCAACCAAGTCCACAGAACGCCAATCGAAGACTTTATTTGGCGTGAACAAGAGTGGCGAAATGTCTGTTCGTGACGTTGAAGAGTTCACGATTCACCCCAACGTCTTTAAGAAAGACCTAGGCGTTGGCGAAGCCATTATGATTGTGCCACATGACCGAGGGGCTAAAACCGTGCGGATCAAGTTCAGCAAAACGGATGATCTTGAAGCACAGCCGATCCCTGAGATCGGAAAAACTTTGATGCCACTACTTTTAGAAAAAGATGATGAACACAAAAAAGAACCATTCAGACAAGCAAACACTGCTCTTGATAACGCTGCTTAAAAAGTCAAGAGTAAAATATGGGAAAATTAAAAAACAAATTCATTTTGATCTTGGGGCTTTCAGTCCTGTTGCTGCAAACAGGATGCTCTACGATGGGAAGGTCAGTCGGTCTTGGTACTGCGATTGGCGCAGGGACTGGTGCTGCCTTAGGTGGGATCATTGATCCTGGCAAAAATGGCCAATACCGAACTCGCAACGTGATTATCGGTGCTGGAGTTGGTGCAATCGCCGGAGGCCTTACCGCTTCGGCTATCCATGAGAACAACGAACGAGATAAAGAGCTTTCTTATCTAAAAGGAAAAGAAGCCGAAAGAAAATCGTCCAAAGGACAATCAGTTCCAGCATTACAACAGCCGAAGGTGGAAGCTGTTTGGGTTGAAAGTAAGGTTGTTGGCAATCGCTACATCGAGGGTCACTTTGAATACATCATCACCGAGCCAACACGATGGGAGGCTCCTTAATGAAGTATGCCCATGGTCGCAGGCTTTCTAAGAATGCCGTTGAGGCCGTGAGGTTCGTTGCTAAGGTTGGGGCCATGAGCCGAGAAACTTGGTACGAGCTTTTTAGTCACGGAACTCTCCGGTGGCGACAGATGCAACTACAACACTTGATTGATCGAAAGATTTTTAAACATCACACCAGCAAACATGGACATGATGCTGTCGTGATCGACACTTTTGGAATTGAACTTATCAAAGGCATGAAGTGGCAACACGTTCATACGATCTATCCACATTTTATTGAACATGATGAAACCGTTGGAGCTGGGCTTTGGAAATTAGAGAAAGCTGGCCTTTGCCAAAAGTGGTTGACCGAAAGTGAAATGAAATCTCAAAAATCGGAAAGCTTTAGACTCGATGTCCAGAAAGGTGGCTTCAAATATCCAGATGCGGTTTTCAAGTTCCAAGGAAATCTGACTGCTCCGATTGTGGCAGTTGAATATGAAAGAACAGCAAAAACAAACTGGCGATACAACAAAGCTATTCGTGCATACAGTGAAGCTTACGACTTTGGTTTCATCTTCTTTGTTGTAGAAAACGATGCCATCGAAAAGAGCATTCAACGAGCGATGAAATACATTGGAGACGGACGACTAAACTCACGAATTGGCTTTGTCGGTGCTGAAGATTGGAAAATGAATCCGACAAGCGCGAAACTCCGAGGACTCAAATTAGGTCAAAACCTAAAAGAACTTGCCTCGAAAATTTGAAATGAGAAGCCTTCGTCAAAGACTCCACATGGCGAAGGCTTCTCTGATTAACCGATGAGAGAATATCTATCAAAAAGATAAAGAATAACAGGAGTTTCCCCACCGCCACCTCGTTCTTAACGTCCCTTGGCCGCTGTTGACCCCTCCCCCCCAACGAGTTGAGAGGAAGGGGTCAACAGCTAGGTACTAAACAGAGGTGGCGGTGGGGAAATAAAAAATAAAGGTAAGAGATATGGAAAATAATATTAATAATAATATAAATACAAATACGGGGACAGAGAGAGAAGAAGATCGTACTAATCAAACAGTCAGTGCCAAGTTACAAAGGATTGTGGTTTCTAATGAGTCATTAGTCGCATTGAAGGCCATCATTGATAAAGTGAATGATGGCTTCAATGGCGGCAAGGTCAACCAGACTGAAATCGCAAACTGGATAATCTTGCGTTTTCAGTCTGAGCTAGATGAATCTCAAATCAAAGACATTCGAGCTGAACACTTCGACGAAGTGGCCATGCTCGAAAACATTTTAAAACAAGCAAAAGAGTCTGGAAAAGTCCCTACGGATTTCAAGAGCTTGCTTCAAAAACAATTTGGTCTGGACGAACCGACCAAGCGCAAGGCCAAATCGGCCTTGACTTAATAATAAAACCATTTCATCATTGATGAAACAACATTTTTGACCGATGAGTGTATATGCAAGGCAAAGAAGTACGATTGATTCGAGAGAAATTAGGTCTGAGCGTGGAAGAGTTTGCAGACCTTCTTTGCCTTGCTGGTTATCAAAGTGTGATGAACATTGAGTCGGATTTTCGCAAACCAAGTAAACTCGCAATACGACTTCTCCGATACCTTGATGACCAGCAGAAAAAAAAGGCATTGGAATTTATTGAGGAGTTTAAAGACTATGAGTCTAAATAACTTTATCCAAATATGGAGTGTAACAATGGCAAAAGTTAAAAACGCCGTTGAACACTTGAGAAATAAAAAAGAGATCGAAGTAGAACTAATCCCTGCCTATATGCCAGATGCAGACTTCCAAGACAAAAAAGAGGAAGTACAAAATTTGATTTCAAGAATACTACTTTCCACACACAAGCGTGGAAGACCCTCTAACAGCAAAGAGGAGATAGAAGAATATGCAGCATAAAATTGGAATTTATGTTCGTGTCAGTACAGAGGAGCAGGCGCAGGTTGCTGATGGCTCAATCGAAAGCCAGCAACACCGAATCAACGGCTTTATTGACATCAAAAAACACCAAGAAAAAGGATGGGGAAAGGTCGTTGAAACCTATATTGACGATGGCTATTCCGCAGGAAGCACCAACCGCCCTGCTTATCAGCGAATGATTCGTGATCTTAAAACTGGTAAAATCAATTTAATCTTAGTGACAGATTTATCACGTTTATCGCGTAACATATCTGACTTTTGCGACCTCTATAAAGACCTTGGAAAGTACAAAGCAAATTTTCTTTCAATCAAAGAGCAATTCGATACGAGTACACCTATTGGCGAAATGATGGTTTTCAACATGGTGAATCTTGCTCAGTTTGAAAGAAAACAAACATCCGAAAGAATCTCAATGAACTTCCATTCACGGGCCATGCGTGGTCTTGTGAATGGTGGAAGTCCTTTGCTAGGCTATGATCGTGATCCATCAAATCCTGGAAAAAGAATTGTAAATGAAGATGAAGCTGAACTGGTTAAAAAGATTTTCCGTATGTACGATGAAGGTCAAAGCCAGAATGCTGTTGCAGATCAACTCACGAAAGATTGTGAGAAAAGAAAAGATTTGGGGAGTAAAAAGTATCGCCACATCAAAGATGGTCGATGGACATTAAATGCTATTCAAAATATCCTAAAGAATTATGCCTACATTGGAAAACGTGAAGTAAATGTTGGCAATAAAAATGAAAAGCAAGAGTATCTCAAGGCTTGGCAACAATACCAAATTGTTCCTGCTGCATGGGATGCGATTATTGACGAGAAACTTTTTGCCCGTGTTCAGAAAAGAATGACAGAAGCTCATCATAAGGAAAGAAAGCGTTTTGATGATGGCGAAAGACGCGCCTTTCTTGTCTCTGGGAGCATTAGGTGTGGCCATTGCGGAATGGCCTTAATTGGTCAATCTGCTCACGGCAAAACACAAGTTCACCGCTACTATGGTCACAGACAAGTTGTTGGAGAAAAAATCGCTTGTCCAATTAAGCGTTTTCCAGCTGTTGAAATTGAGACCGCAATTCTTCGACACTTGGATACAATTTTGAGTGAGCCTGGCTATCTTGATCAAATTGAACGCAATATTGAAAAAAGTGTTGGCGTAGATAAGAAAGCTACGAAACACAAATTCGATTCACTCCAAAAGTCGATTGAAAAAACGGAACGAGAAATTGAATCTATCTTTAAGCTCGTTACAAATATGGGTTCTGGCACGGCAGGTGCTGATCTTATCCAAGACAAACTACAAACGCTGGCAGAAAAAAAGAAGACATTGGAACAAGAGCTTAATCTTGTGATCCAAGCAGAGGAAAGTGCTGGCCAAGTTGAAACAGCAAAAAGACATATTGAGGCAAATGCTAAGGCAGTTAAGCTATCGCTTAAAAAGGCAAAGCCCCACTTACAGAAAAAACTTTTGGGTGCGCTTTTTCAGCAATTAGTTGCGACCGACACTGGCATTAAAGTCTTTTACCATTTGGCAGAATCTAAAAATTTAATTGGGAATTTAGTAAAAACAAAAAAGCCATCGGAGAAAAACTCCGATGGCGATTCTATTTCATCGAGCTGGAGAACAAGCCAAACCCTTGGATTTTTTTCGTCCAAGAGTTCGCCTATCCATTGTGTTGGTGGAGGTGGTGGGAATCGAACCCACGTCCGAAGAATCGTCAGGATAGCGGACTACGTGTGTAGCTTTGAATTTTCATCTCAAAGCGAAGATTAGAAGATTTGTAAACCTTCAACCCCGGTGATTATTAAGCGTCACTCCCGGCTACTCGCTTGCCTCCTTAGAGTCGAGACAGACTTGTTGCCGCGCTTGTTTTTATTGGAGGTGGCCTCCGCAACACCTAGGCTTAAATTAATTAAGCAGCTAGAGCGTAGCCGTAATCGTTAGATTCAGCATTTAATTTTTGATCCCCTTTTTACCAGGACCTTGGTGATCAACCTGGACACGCCCACTAAATGTCAGTACCCCCTGTCGAAACCGGTGCACCCCCAAATAGATTAGGTTCACTATAGCATAGCTTGGGGGGGAATAACGACAAAAAAGGCGGTGCGTCTTGGGGGAAGTTAATTTCTTTTCCAGTAAAAAGTACTCCAAGAGGCGTACTAATTAAAAATTAATAATATTTTAGTAAATCCTGACCTCTATACTCTAGTGATTCTTTTTTGTTGTAATGGATTTCAATTCCATCATTGAAACCAGACTCGGGAAGATAAATAGCAAGCTGACAATATCCACTGTAACAATTTTTTGTAATGACTGAATTCCACTGAGTGCTTCCGTATTCTGTCCAATAATCAACTTCACCATTATTTCCAGAAGTTTCAATTTTGTGCAAAAATGTTTTATTATTCCACGGACCTTTAAACCCATTAAAATAGATTAAAAATAAATCTTTTTGTCCTTCTAGAGTTCCAATAACAACCCTCCCACCATTGAGTGCTGAATATACTTTTACTGAATCAATCTTCGCGCTCTTTTTATCTAGGGTTGGTAATTTTTCAG
>JACCDR010985606.1_pt1 | contig 23968 bp, 22 predicted proteins | sample 7446431 | NCBI WGS metagenome assembly JACCDR01 (sample SAMN15323443, study PRJNA562643) | freshwater metagenome | isolation source: river surface water | place: USA:Blue River Watershed | collected 2017-08-17 | reverse complement strand
GTCTGATACTGAGTTCCAGCTGTATTCTCAGGCCCGATGAGAATATATTTATTAGTGAAGGCGGTGGGCGGAATTCGGCCATCGAGAATTTCTCTTAGGGTGTATTCTGGAAAAAGCCGGCCGCTTCCGCGGTAATTAATGAATTTAGATTTGGTCTTGTCGACTTGAATATCGGCGACTTTTTCGACCAAATGGATTTCTTCACTGCCGACGTTAACAAAGCGGCGAATGACGCCGTCTTCGTCCCTCAGCAAAGGCAGCGAGCCCACATTCGCTCGATTGGGAGCGGCAAAAAGAGGAAGACTGCTTCTTTCCATGCTGGATGCGCTACTTCCCCAAATAATTCTCTCATTTTGAAAAACTTTGGAAAATTGAGAGGCCTTTCCCAGTTTGTCGTTAAAGAAAAGACTGACGCCAATTCTTTCAGGATTTTGTTCTAACACCTTGGTGAGAAGGTCTCTCCACAAGGGTGGATCCCAATAAAAGCTGTCAGTGATGTCGCCAATTTCTCTTAAAGCTCCAATATGATCAGGTCTGAAGCGATATATTCCCGTGATGTCAGTGGGATTTAGCGTGATCAAAACAATGTCGTCTCTCACGATTTGATTGCCACGCAGTTGGAAGCGTTGATCGTAAGAATTGACCTCATCGCTGATTAACAGCAAACAGCCGATACCCCAACAAAGAAGGGCTCGAAAAACCACTCCGCGGGAATGGTACAGTCGGCGTAAAAGAAGTCGAAAATAGAGCCTTGGGTTCATGGGTGATGCACCATAGCAAGGGTCTATAAAATTTCAAGTTCTTTTGGAATTTCCCTCGGTTATCATAGGTCTTATGCAGGTTTTTTCAGAGGCCGATAGCTTCCAAAAATGGAGAGAAAGCAAGGGGATCAAATCCTCTGTTTTAACTATTGGAAATTTTGATGGAGTTCACCGCGGCCACAGGCAACTGATTTGCGAAATTGTGACAGCCACAGGAGCCAGCCAAGATTCCGTGAGCGTGCTTTTAAGCTTTTTCCCGCACCCCGTCCAGGTGCTCAGGCCGGAAAAGAAGCATACGCGCTTGTTTAATTTACAGGATCAACAGGCAGAGCTCGCCAAGTTGGAGCTGCAGGCCATTGTCCGCCAGCCCTTTTCTCGACGGTTTTCCGAGCAGACGCCTGAGGATTTTTTGCAGAACTATATTTTGAAATACTTTCATCCTCGAATGATTGTCGTGGGACATGATTTTTCATTTGGCGCTTACCGGAAGGGGAATACGGAGCTTTTGTCTGAGTTTTGTAAAAAACACGGAATCGATCTTCAGGTCATTCCGGCAATGAAAACAGCCAGCGGCAAAGTCATTTCGACTTCTCATGTTCGAGAAGCTTTGCGAACAGGAGAGCTCGCCTTAGCTGAAGAAATGCTGGGAAGAAAATATTATCTCAAAGGCGTTGTCGAAAAAGGGGATCAGCGCGGGCGTCTTTTGGGATTTCCAACGGCCAATATTCGACCCGACGTGGATTTCTATCCCCAAACCGGAGTTTACGCCTGCTATGTCTCAGCAGATATTTTTTCTCAAGAAAAAGCACCTGTAAAAAAAGCGGTAATGAATATTGGGATTAATCGTACTTTTGTCGAAGGTGATCATAATCCTATTAAAATCGAAATCCATCTCTTGGATTTTGCCGGAGATCTTTACGGACGAAATCTCAAAGTCGAGTTTTGTCATTATCTTCGAGAAGAGAAAAAGTTTGGCTCTCTGGATGAGCTTAAAAAACAAATTGCTCTGGATGTTTTGAGAGCGCGAGACTTGTTGAAATGAGTCTATCTATTATTGAAATTAGCGAAAATGCAGATTCTCAGGGGCTCACGGAGCTTCGAAAAAAATTTTGGCAGCAAGAGTTTAAAATTGAGCTTCGTGTTGAAAAAGAATTTAAAGCTGACTTAAAAAAAGAAGCAGGCCTTAAAGCTATTATTCTTGATGAGAAATCAGCAAAAGCCTTGTTAAAATCAGAAACATCTCTCAAGACCGAAGTGATTCAAACTCAGTTTTCAGGCAGTCTCGTTTTCAATGATGGAAAATGGTGGCTTCAGGCATTTTTGCCAGAGGCTCTGTCGTATTTAATTGTCAAAAAAGCGCCCGCTCTGAACACTCATCGTTTGGCCCATATAACGGGGAATAATTTTTATACCCGCATGGCGGCAGTGGCAGCGATCAAACTGGGATTAGAGAACATCAGTTTTGTCGCTCCAAATCCTTTGGATCTGATCGAGATGGTGAATAGCTTGAAAAAAAGTTTCTTCGGTCTCGATGTGAAATTAGTCAAAGACACGGAGCTCACATTACAGCCGAGTAATGGCTCTTTGCTGATTAATACAGTGTCTTTTCAAGACTCACCAATGATGATTGAAGATCTGACCTATCTCAATTTTTTAGAAAAACAAAACAGCCTTTTTGTCGACCTTCCTTTCAGCAAAGAGAGCAATGTCGCCGTCAAAGAGGCTGAAGAGGTCGGGATTGCCTGTTTGTACAGCTTCGAAATCTGGGGAATGAGAGATTATTTGTTATTAAAGAATCTCGAGCTAAACGAGCTTCCCAGCGCCGAGCAGTACCTTGAGAAATGGCAGAAATTTTTATCCTCGATCTAAGTACAATCTCTCCCTTGGTCTAGTTACAAAAAACGGCAGCTATCGATAGAATAACAAGGGGTTAAAGCTTTGAAATCTAAGGGGTTGTCATGGCCGGCAATAAGCTCGGTGAATTACTGGTCAAACAGGGAATAGTTAGACCTGATCAAATGAATAAGGCTCTGGAAGAACAAAAAAAATCCGGAGGCCGTCTCGGCATGGTTTTGGTGCAGATGGGTTTGGTCAAAGACAACCAGATTCTCAAAGTCTTGGAGCAGGTTTATCAATTACCGGGAATCGATCTTGCGACATTCCAAGTGCAATCAGCAGCGACCCAACTGGTGCCTAAAGATATCTGTGTCAAGAACGGTTTGATTCCCGTTCAGAAAGTCGGAGCAACAACTTTGGTTGTCGCTTTCTCCGATCCCAGCAATATGTCTGTACGGGATGACTTGCGCTTTATCACTCGGTGTAAAATTCAGGCCGTTGTGGCAACGGACTCTTCGATCGCCAATGCTATTGAAAAATACTATGGAAATCGAGTCGCCGACATAGGACAAGAGGTTGATTTCCAGCAGCAACGAGAAGACTCGACGACTGAAGATCAAAGCAAAGTCGAAGTCATCGATATGGGTGGTTCTGATGAGGGACCTATTATCAAGTACGTGAATGCAATTTTAACTGAAGCTATCCGTAAAAAAGTGTCCGATATCCACTTTGAGCCCTACGAGAAAAGATTTCGCGTTCGCTACCGAGTAGATGGGAATATGGTTGAGGCAGGAAGCCAGTCGCCGACTTCGGCGGCTGCGATTTCCAGCCGTATTAAAATTATGGCAAAGCTGGATATCGCTGAAAAAAGAAGACCTCAAGATGGTCGTATTAAAATTAAACTTTCTTCCGGAAAAGATATGGATTTTCGCGTGAGCGTTCTGCCTGTGATCTGGGGCGAGAAAGTGGTGATGCGTCTTTTAGATCAAGCCAATCTGCAGCTTGATATGACCAAATTGGGAATGGAGCCTGAAGATCTCAAAATTTTTAAGGAGATGATTCAGGTTCCACAAGGTCTTTTGCTCATAACGGGACCAACAGGTTCAGGAAAAACGACGACAATTTACTCGGCTTTGGCAGCTTTGAATCAGCCAGACGTGAATATATCGACGGCAGAAGATCCCGTCGAGTTTAATTTGGAGGGGATTAATCAGGTTCAAATGAATCCTGATATTGATCTCAACTTTGCTTCCGCATTGAAATCTTTCCTGCGCCAAGATCCCGATGTGATCATGGTCGGAGAGATCCGTGATCTTGAGACAGCGGAGATTGCAATGAAAGCGGCCAGCACAGGTCACTTGGTTGTGAGCACCCTGCATACGAACGATGCTCCACAGACGATCGCGCGATTGATGGACATGGGGGTCGCTCCCTACGTCGTGACATCGACTTTGAATTTGATTGTTGCGCAAAGGCTTGTCGGGAAGATTTGTGAAAACTGCAAAGTCCCTTTGGATGTGATTCCTCAGGCTCTGATCGATATCGGCGTGAACCCGGCGGATGTGGGCGAGTACCGTTTGTATAAAGGCAAAGGATGTCCGACTTGCAACGGCAGTGGTATCAAAGGTCGTACAGCCATTTTTGAGTTGATGGAAATGACTCAGAGAATGCGGGAGGCCATTTTAAAAGGAGCCAGTGCGAATGACCTTCGTATCATCGCTCGTGAAGAGGGAATGCGGACTCTTCGTCGAAGTGCTTTATTGAAATTAAAACGGGGCGAGACGACGATTCTCGAAGTCATCAATGCCTCGGTAAAGGATGTGTAAATGGATTTACAAAACTTTATTCAGGCGGCGAGCGCTCGCCAGGCGCAAGAAATTCTTTTGGGTCCTGATCGCCCGATTCAATTTCGTGTTGGTCGTGATTTGATCAATGCCAGCAATCGAGAGCTGACAGTGGCGGACTCGAAAAGTCTGATTACTCAGATTTTGAATGAAGAAGAAAAAAGATTTCTTTATCAAGATTTCAAGGTTCAGGGGACCAAGTATCTCGATGGCATTGCATTTAAATTTGATTTTCAAGTCGATTTTTCCGGAATTAGCGGTTCTTTGAGATTCGCGACAGATCTTAAGAAATCTTGGTCCTTTCCTCAAGGGGCTGCTGAATCGCTCATGCGACCCCAAGGTCTACATATCATCACCGGACCTCGTCGATCAGGAAAGAGCACGGCGATTGCTGATCTTTTAGGGCAAAGTAAAAATAAGAACCGTTTCATCGCTTGTTTTGTCGAAGATGAAAATAACTTATTGGCCGTGCAAGGTAATAGCATTGCTCAATTTCCGATTGAGCAATTGGGAAAAAATAAAATTCCACGCTCAGCCGACGTTATCGTTATTGATGCTTCTTCGACGGAATACTGTGAAAAAGCTCTCTCTTTGGCGGAAGAAGGTTACAGCGTTTTACTCAGTCTTCCGTTTTGGAATATTGAGATGGCCTTGGAAAGATTTCTTGATCTCTCTCAAGGTTCTTTTGAGGCCCGTGCAAGGCGCCTGGCATCTGTTCTTCAGCTGGCGATTGGCTGCCAACTGGTGCCAGGCATTGAGACTTCTTTCTGTGGAGCTTTCGAAATGCTCAGCGTAGATTCGCAAACACAGAAAATTTTGCGATCCCAAGAATTTTCAGAATTGGCTCGGGCTATGAACGGCGGAGTCGAGAAACCAGGAATGCGCTCTATGAATCAAAGTCTTTTTCAACTTTTGATTAAGAGAAAAATTGAGATGAAAACGGCTTTTGAATTCAGCCCTTCTCCTGAAGAGTTAGATGCGATCTTGAAAAAAGTGGGGATCTAAATGGCTCGTTTTATGTATCAAGCCCGAAATTCCGGGGGCAAAGTGGTCATGGGACAGCTTGAAGCTTTGGATGAAGCAGATCTGCGCAACAAATTAAGTCTGCAGAAGCTGACAGTCATGAGAGTTCTCGAAGCTCCGGGCAGTAAAAAAGCCGGTGGCTTTAATTTTTCTATTCAATCCCGAGTTCCCTCTAAAGATCTTCAAGTTTTTACTCGTCAATTTGCGACCTTGATCAATTCCAGTATCCCTGTTGTTGATGCTTTAAAAATGTTGTCGGAAGGTAAACGAAATCCTCAGCTAAAAGAAGCCGCAACAAATGTACGTCTCGCGATTGAATCAGGTAAACGATTGGGTGACGCGATGGCAGCAAGCCCATTGGTCTTTGATCGTTTTTACGTGAATATGGTCCGCGCAGGCGAAGAAGCCGGTATCTTAGATGGAATTTTAAATCGTCTCGCGATTTACATGGAAAAATCGGAAAAAATCAAAAAACAAGTTAAAGGAGCTTTGGTATATCCAGCTTCTATCATCGTGGTGGCAATTGTTGTCGTTACGGCTATTCTTGTTTTCGTTATTCCCAAATTTCAAGAAATGTATAAGGGTGCTGGAAAAGAGCTCCCAGCGATTACTCAGGTGGTAGTTGCAGCTTCAGAGTTCATGATCCACAAATGGTATTTGATGATTGGGGGAGCCGTCGCCATCCCTTGGCTTTTCATGTATTGGTATAATACGCCCGAGGGGAAGGAGACTTGCGATCGTCTCTTTATCAAGATGCCTGTCTTTGGTGAGCTGATTCAGAAATCCGCTGTGGCGCGAATGACGAGAACTCTTTCAACACTTTTATCTTCGGGTGTTGGTGTTATCGAGGCTCTGGATATCGCTTCAAAAACAGCGGGTAACAAGGTCATCGAAGATGCGCTTAATCGCAGTAAAGAGTCCGTCACAGCCGGAAAGCCGCTTGCTGCGCCTTTGGCAAAAGAGCCGATGATACCCGACATGGTGACACAGATGATTTCCATCGGGGAGCAATCGGGTTCTTTGGATACCATGCTTGGTAAGATTGCCGATTTTTATGAAGATGACGTTGAGAATGCTGTTAAAACCATGACGTCGATGATTGAGCCTCTGTTGATGATCTTTTTAGGTGGAACGATCGCTGTGCTTGTTTTGGCGATGTATCTTCCGATCTTCAATATGGCCGAAGTTGCCACCGGTGGTGCGGGCTAGATGAGCTATCGATTGCTGATACAATCTATTCGACTGGCGATCTATGTTTTGGTGATCTTTCTTACGGTCACCAATCATTTATTGCAGGAGAATTTTTATAATTGGCAGTTGATGAAGGGATTTTATGGCTGGTCCGCTGTCGGAGTTCTCATTCATGGCCTTAGTCTTTTTAAGCTCGATGCCTTTTTCAATCGACGAAAATTAGTCTTTACTAGTTTTGTGATGGATGTCCTTTTGATTTCACTGCTTCTCACCAGCAGTGGTCTCAATCAAACTCTTTTTCTTTTCATGTATTTGCTCACGATCATTCTGGCAGGTCTTGTTTTCCGTTTGCGCGGAGCTTTGCTTATTGCGGCTCTTTGCTCCATTAGCTTTACGTTGAGCTCTTGGTTTGGCCCCGAAGTCAAAGCCATGGCCTATCTTTTTATGCTTGTACTGAACAACGTGGCTTTCTTTGCGATGGCGTCTTTGTCTGGATACCTGAGCGACCAGTTAAATCTTTTTGCTGAGAAAATTGAATCACAAAATATGACCTTGAGAACCATTCGTCGCTTGAATGAGCTGATCATCGAAACAATTCCTTCGGCTTTGATGACCGTCGATCGTGCGGGACAGATTTATCAATACAACCCCAGTGCCGTGAATTTGCTGGGAGATGAAGAGCTTGAAGATAAAAATATTTTTCAGTTAATTCCTGAGCTAGAAAACAAAATTCCGGAACAAAAGAAAGGTATTTCCTTTGAAAAAAGCGGAGAGCATTATTTTTGGGGGATTCAGTTTTTAGCTCAAGAATCCGAATTTTCGATGGATACCTATCTTGTCATTATCGAAGATTTGACTGAGAAGCAGAAGATGGAATTCTCCCTGAGACAGAGTGAAAAAATGGCCGCGGTGGGTGGATTGGCAGCGGGAATTGCCCATGAAATTCGCAATCCTTTGGCGGGAATCAGCGGCAGCATTGAGCTTTTATCGCAAAATTTTTCTGGAGAAGATGATAAGAAATTGGTGAAAATTATTTTGCGTGAAATTGATCGTCTGAATAATTTGATCTCTGAATTTCTCGATTTTGCTAAGCCTGAAAAACCTCCGATGAATCTGATAGATATTAAAAAAATCATCGATGAATGTCTTGCTCATGCGGGGAGATCTGTGACATTTCCGGTTGAGGTGCAAAATAGCTTGCCGGCGCAGCTTGAGGTCATTGGTTTTGGTGATAAGTTGAAACAAGCTTTCTTGAATATTATTATTAACGCTTTTCAAGCGATGGAAAATTCTCCAAAGAAGATTTTTGAAGTGCGTTCCCAAAGCTCGGACACGCAGGTTGTTTTGCATTTCAAAGATTCGGGAATGGGAATAAAGCCGGAAACATTGAAGAGAATTTTCGAGCCTTTTCATACGACCAAACCCAAAGGAACGGGCCTTGGTCTAGCGATCACCCACAAAATTTTAGAATCGCACTCTGCAAAAATCTTCGTCGAGAGTCAGGAAGGTCTAGGCACAGAGTTTACGATCTCCTTTCCATTAAAAAAGCGTTGATAATCAATTGCTTCGCCGTAAAATTAAATTGAGATCTCATCTGTTCCATTTGAAAGGGCAAAAATGAAGCCACGCTTACTTGTTGTTGATGACGAAGAGTCTATCCGCGAATTTTTGGAAATCATGTTGAAAAAAGAAGGCTATGAAGTCACTTGTGCTGAAGACGGTGCCAAGGCGAAAGATATGTTAGCAAAAAAATCTTTCGATATGGTGATTTCAGATTTACAGATGCCAAACATGACAGGGATTGAATTATTAAAGCACGTCAAAGAGTCATACCCGGATCTTGTGTTCATGATGATCACAGCTTTCGGTAGCACGGAATCAGCAGTTGAAGCCATGAAGATGGGTGCTTACGATTATTTAACGAAGCCTTTTAAGATCGACGAAGTTCGTCTCAATATTCAAAATGCTCTTCGCGCAAAGAATCTTGAAGTCGAGAATAAAGTTCTCAAGAAAGAGCTGACCAAAGAATACAGTTTCCAAAGTCTGGTGGGAAATTCAGATCCCATGCATCGAATTTTTGAGTTGATCAAACGTGTCTCTCAGACTCCGACTAATATTTTGATCACCGGAGAATCTGGAACGGGTAAAGAAGTCATCGCTAAAGCGATTCATTACAACGGTCTTTTAAAAGACAAACCTTTTGTGACAATCAATTGCGGAGCTATTCCTGAGCAGTTGATGGAATCGGAAATGTTTGGTCACAAAAAAGGCTCCTTCACGGGAGCTGTGAACGATAAAGTGGGTCTTTTTGAAGTCGCTGATGGTGGAACTTTGTTTTTGGATGAAGTGGGCGAATTACCTGTGACCATCCAGGTAAAACTGTTACGTGCCATCCAAGAGCGTGTGATCCGTCGTGTGGGTGCAACTGAAGACATCAAAGTCGATGTGCGAATTTGTGCTGCGACCAATCGAGATCTCGAGGCTATGGTGAAAGACGGGACATTTAGACAAGATTTATTTTATCGCTTGAATGTCATCAATATCAAAGCGCCGGCTTTGAGAGAGAGATCTGAAGATATTCCGCTTCTCGCGAATCATTTTTTGAGAAAATACAATGAGCGCTTAACCAAAAACATCAGTGGCATTAGCACGGAAGCCATGGAGATGCTTAAAAAATACGAATACCCAGGAAATGTGCGTGAGCTAGAGAATATCATTGAGCGCACCGTGGCTCTTGAGGGCGGAGCAACGATTCTGCCGGAGAGCTTGCCTCCTTTCGTGAATACTCCGTCAGGCCGCAAGATGGCTTCAAGCCATGAGATTGAGATCGGGGATGATGGAATTGATCTGGATAAGGTCATGGGACAAATCGAGAAAGAGCTTTTGGTGAAAGCGATTCATGCTTCCAATGGCATTAAGAAAAGAGCCGCGAAGCTGCTTCATATCACTTTTAGATCTATGCGCTACCGAGTTGAGAAATACGGTCTCGGCTCAGCGGATGACCTCGAAGACGAAGTCTAAGAGATATCAGACGTCGGGAGGTCCCGTTTCGGAGTGCGGCCGCTCTACCGCATCACATGGGGAGCTCTGTATAACTTTTGTTCGGTGTCGTGTGTTTAGTCGCTCGGTGTCTTCCAATTGGATTTTAATGAAAGAGGAACATCTAAAAGTCTGGCCTCCTTCTTGAATGGAACTTGGGAAATTATTCGGGAAAGCCCACAAGGAGCCGCCGCTATGTTGTTCAAGTCTTTGCTAACAATTCTAACAATCCTTTCATATCAAGCTATGGCTCAAGTAAAATCTGATAAACATTCCAGTGGGAATTTTACCAGTATTAATATTGTTGAAAAGCGTTGTAGTAGGCCTGTAAAAATGTGCTACTTTTATGACGTTTTTGGGGCAAAAAGAATTCAAGTTGGCTATTCCCGGCAATGGGGGCTCTATTATCAGCTCTACGACAGGGATGGCGTAAATATCAGTGAGGTGGTTGAGCTTAGTCCCGATTTAGCCGTCGGTACGGCTAGACAGCTGTCTGAAGCGACACTTTCTTGCCCTATCCGAGTCCTTGTTGAACTCAAGAAAGGTCGAATCGTTGAAATCCAACCTAGCTGTGCCCAAATCGACGTCAAAAGAGTCGTTCTTGTTGAACGTGGGGATAGTTCTCACTCAATAGTGCGTCTTTATGATTCGGAAGGAAAAGAACAGATGACCTATTTATTTTTCGACAGCAAATATAGAATGGGCGCTTTCAATGTTATAGAAGGTGAGGATTTGTCTTTAAATGCAATCAATAGCGAAAAAATAGAGAACTATATTTTTAAAGTTAGTCCAGCTTGCCCGCTGATTGTTGATTATGAGGTGAACTCAGGAAAGATACTCAGCGCATCCCTCGATTGTGATCCGACTTCAAGGATCATAAATCAATAGACGTCGTCAATAAAGCCATTCCCGTCGTTATCGAAGGCGGTTTGGCCTTTGGCTTCCGCTGCGCTCACCCGCATGTTATCTTTCAAATCTTCGGGGTCCGTACCGATTCTTGTATCGTTCACAGCAAAAATTTGGTTCTCCAAGGAAACAACATGATATCCAAATCAATGGGCAGAGAAAATTTCTTCTGCGCTTAAAACAGCTATCGATAAAAACTTATCCATGGTGGTTCTCCTGTCTAAATGGAATGCCTACATCTGGGGTGGATTGAAATAGGCGAACCCGAATCAGGGTAAAGTCTTTGGCCTCGACTTGGCCTATTGAGAGGGTGTCCCTTCGTAGGTGGAGCTTTCAATGGATTTAAACCCTCTCTCAGAGGGTAAACTTTATAAAACCCTGTAGATAATTTATGTGCTTGAGATAGGTCCCCAGCCTCTGTTTAAGCCGTGATATAACGCCCTCACTTTAATATCTTGAGGGAGTTCTCATGATCCAAATGATCGCAGCAATTTCATTTTCTCTAACGCTTGCTGGATTTGCACAAGCTCAGCAGCGACCAGCCGAGTATGAAGCCAATTTTGAAGAAAGTGATTTCGAAACGAAGCCCTATATGAAGGATTACGAGTTCGTCATCGTCGTGAACAAAGCGACGGAAGGCTCTGAGCGCCAAAGTATTAAAATTTACCGCGGCGGTCACCGTGTGAATGTTTCCGAGGTGAGCTCATACATCAGTCTTTACGGCAGCAAAGATTCTAAAAAACGTTTAGGCGAATTAATTGAAAAGACTCGGTCAAATGATCTTTTTATGGTTTCTACTGGTCGTGATGCCTTTGAACGAAAAGGCGAACATGGATCGCAAAAGGATTCATGGACAGTCACCCCGGCTGGATATTTCAGTCCGCAATATTTCGCTGTCAAACACAGATCACAAAGCTATTCCAAAAAAGGCTGCGGTGGTCTTTTCGGTAAACTGGCGAAGATGGTGACTGGAAAGGAAGCCTGCGCGATTATGGAAAACGCCATTTTCTTTAACGGACCTATTGCTCTTCACAAGGCAATTCCAGGAACCGAGTGGGAATTGGGAACAAAAGCTTCAGGTGGCTGCGTCCGTTTATCCGGCCCCTTAGCCGAATATCTGTTCACAAACGTTCAAGCGGCTATAGCTTCTCGCGGAATTCCAAGAATGGATAACTCTGGGAATGTGTCTTTAGATTTGAATGGTCAGACAATTTATAAAATGGTGCACGAATCGATCTGGGGTTCTTTGTCTGCTCGAAGTGCATTAATTATTGTGCAAAATAAAATTGTTGAGTAATGACATTGGGGTCTTCTTGCAAGACCCCATAGCTCAAATGGATAGAGCATGCGTTTCCTAAACGCCAGATCCAGGTTCAATTCCCGGTGGGGTCACCAATCTCAAGGGTGAAACAGGCTCAGGGGTAACGAATAGAGATTTCAAAGCTCTCGTCAAAACAAAGTTGGCTCTGACTGTTGTTCAGCGCTTCCATGGCTAAATTGATATTGGTAGGAGTTGAGGAAACGGAGATGCCGACGCCCTTTTCATCTTCGATTTTATCAAAAGAGATTACGAAAGTGGAAGGTTCATCAGAGAAAAACTGTAAGGAAATGACTCGACCACACTTTTCTGCGGCGACTGATGAAGATGAATACATAACTATTAAAATTGAAAAGAGAATCAGTCTTAAGCGGACTTTGAAAGATTTCACGAGATCTCCTATTTTTGGTTAAGTCTCTCCAAGGATAACACGGGCTTTTGAATAGTCTAAGGATTCCTCTAGATGAGGATCATCACTCCAAAGATGAGAAATGAAAGACAAGCGATGCGGCGAATCCATGTCATCGAAATCTTTTGCAGAAGCTGATTTCCCATAAAGATAGCTAAAGAATTGGATCCCATCATCCCCAACGTCGTTCCCAGGGTTACCATCATCAGGCTTGAATATTGAGCTCCTAAGGCGATAGTCGCTAACTGAGTTTTATCTCCCATCTCGGCAATAAAAAAAGCGATCACAGTCGTCAAGAAAGCGCCAAAGCGCCCGGGGCTTTTCAATTCTTCCTCTTTATCCGGAATCAAAATCCAAAAAGCGAAAACAAAAAAGCTGAGAGCGAGAATCCATTTCAAAGTTTGAGGTTCTACCAAAGAGGCCACCCAGCCGCCGGCATAGGCCGCCAAGGCATGATTCAGAATCGTGGCAACGAAAACTCCGGCTAAAATGGTCCAAGGTTTTTGAAAGCGAGCGGTGAGGACAAGCGCCAGCAGTTGGGTTTTATCGCCCATTTCGCTGACAAAAACGAGAAGGAAAGAATTGATGAGTGCGTCCATGATGCCCTTTTTTAAAAAATATAGGGGAGGCTCGGTGAGTCTGTCAAACATTAGACAGCCGTTCACATATTGCGCGCCATTTTCATTCTGAGAATCTGTTGTCTCAGAGTGAAGAGGCCAAATCTCTCTGAATTGCTGTCAGGTCTCATTTTGAGAAGTCTTTGTGCACGCTTTTTGAATATTCAGTCTCTTGAAGGATCGAATATGAAAGAAAGAGGCATGAGTATGAAAACATCGATTTTGGCTATTTCCTTGATCGCAAGCAGCTCATTGTGGGCTCAGTCTAACCAAAATCTCGCGGCCACGGTCGATTGGTCAAATCCACCCCTTGCTTGTATTGAGAACATCATTCCACATGCTTCAAAAAGGCCTTGTCCCGATCTCACGCGCGTCGAGGACATGACAAAAGAGATTAAGAATTATTCGACGGCGGAAGAAGAGGCCTTTTGGAGCGCCCCTGAAAATAAAAAAGGTTTTGCCTATTGTCGTTCGCTTGAAATTCTTAGAAGGGAAGAGGCGAACCCTGGCAGTCAAACACCGGGCTCTGTGCAAATCTCTTGGATGAGAGCGACTGCTGTTGATAAATCGGAACAAAAATTACAGGCCATTGTTAATTCAGCTCAAAAATATAAAATTCCGGCCTTTGTTCTTTTGGGTGCTCTTCTGCAAGAATCCATGCTTTCGGATTTAGGAATTTCAGATGACGGTGGAAACTTTTCCTGCGGAGCAGGTCAGGTCAATGTTCTTGAATGGTGCCGTTGGGCGAACAAGCAATCTCTCGATGTGAGAAAAAAATTAGCTTGGCAGGCAGATCCCGTGAATTGCTCAGCCTTAGATAACGAGTGGGTAAGACCTTTTCATGAAATCGCCATGAAAAAATTAAATGGACAACGTTCTTATCGTTTATCTCCAGATCATTTTAAACAGATTGCTTTTCATGACGTCAAAAATCGTATTGGTGGAAAAACAGAAAGAGAAAAATTAAGAAATTTTTCGATTGTTCAATCTTTTATTAACAATTGCTCGAACCCACTCTTGGGAATTGAGGCCAAAGCACACGAGCTTTCAGAGCTTTTCCGCTTACATATTCCCCGAGGGATCAAAGACCGCGAAGTTTACCCAGCGGGAAAATCTTTTGTTCAATCTTGCAAAGTTCAAGATCGCTCTGGCTATTATCCTTTACACACGGGATGGCTTTTAGCTGTAGCTGCTTACAATGCAGGGCCTCGAGCAACAGAGACTTATGCTCATTATTACGGTTTGAGAAAAGAAGATACGGCGATAGCGAGCAAACTGAGCTTTCTCAATCCGCGCACTTTGCTACAAGGGCTCTATTTTGGTGGTAAATACAATGCATCGACGGATCGTTATGAGTTCACGACTTTAGCAGGCGCTTCTGCCAGCAATCCGGCTTTTAAACAGTGTGTGATGCATCAACACGTCGCTCGTAGCGTTCAGCACGTGACGGCACCTTATCAGGATGCTTTATTACTCACTTTGAACGGAACTGATGGCTGTAAAAAAGATCTTCCAGTCCCAGATTTCCGCCGAAATGCAACAGGGAAACAGTAGAGCTCAAGCATTTAAATAAGCTTTTTCAATTCCTCAGGTTTAAATCCAACCACCCCTTTATCTGCAGTCAGAATAAAGGGTCTTCTGATTAATTTCCCATTCGCAGCCAGGAGCTTTAAAGCTTCAGGTTCACTGAGACCGGCTTTTAATTGATCCGAAATTTTCAGTAAACGATACTGCTCACCCGAAGTATTAAAAAGATTTTTAAGATCTTTTCCTTGTGCTCTGAGATGTTGAAGCATCTTTTTGAGTTCGGCGAGAGTCGGCGGCTGATCGACGATGGGAATCTTTTGATACTGGACTTTATTTTCATCTAGAAAACGCAACGCCTTCTGGCAGGTGCTGCATTTGTTATATTCATAAATCTTCATGAAAAGGACATTACCATTTTTTGGGATTGAATCCAGGAGGCAAAAAGAACACTCCGTGTTGATACATCATCTCAATGGTATTTTGCGAAGTCGTTCGCAAATCACGGCCCTGAGGCATTCCATTATCAACGATGAATCGTCCAGAATCGCCTGCAGACATGTAGGTATGACCTGGCGAAACTCCATTAGCATGCATCAAGAAAGCGCCTGCGGGTGGAATATAAACTTGGGGATCCCAAGCGATCCATCCAGCTTTTGCTAAATAAGCAGAAAAGTTTGTCACAAGAGCAGATCCGCCCTCGTAAGAAAGCACATTTCCTTTGCTGCTGTTAAAATCTTCGAAATGGCTGTAGCCCGCTCTTTGGTAAGCTTGACGTAGAATTTCGGACATAAATTCAGCACATGGAACATTCGCAAAGCCATTCATTGTGGCCGTGCCTTCGACCGCGATACTCCAGGCTCCTAGCTTTTGAACTACGCCTGTTTTGGCAAAGTCTTTAGCATGTTGCACAGCCGCTACTCGGTCGATGATGAGAAGAGATTTTTCCGTCGCTTTGGTGCGGTCTCCGACTTTTTGCAGTTCTTGCATCAGGCGAGTCCACTTGGTTTGCGCAGCTCCCGGAAGACTGGAAAGGCTCACACCTTTATTGATATTCGGAAAACGTTTTAAGACCGATGCTGAAAATGATTTTTTCGGTTTTCCGTTTGAATTAAAATAAGCAGTGAAACCATCTCCAGCAGTTCCGGCTTTGACAGCAGGGTAGGTCGGCCCTGTGATAAGGCCTCCGGAAATGGTCGCACTGATATAAAGCCCTGTGCTCAATTGATTCAATCTTGAGATCTCTGCTGAATTTAAAGAGCTTTTGAGAATTCGTACATGGGGATAAAAACCTGTCGATGAAAATTCCAAATTCCCCGAAGCATTTCGAAATTGATAGTTCACCGGCTGAGTAGCTGTATCTATGCTGATCTCGGAACCTAAAGGTAAAACGACTTCATACTCGAGAATGCCGACCATCAAAGTTCGCAAGTTCATATCTGAACTTGTTTTGATCGTTTTTCTTTGAAGGATATCCTGTTCCGAATTCTCATCCGCAACAGTTGAGCTTGATTCATTCAAGCCCGCAGGATCTGCGGACATTGGGGGTGCACAAGCGGTTGTCATCAGTGCAATCATCAGAGTTAATATGAGTGTTTTCATAATTAGCTCTTCGGGATCTTTTAGGACTGGCATAACGGCGTGTGGACTTTTTTTTACTGAGCACAGGTCCTGTAAAAAATGTCGACAAAAAATGGAGAAATGGTGCCAGGGATAAGCCTGGCACCTATTAGTCTTCTAAATAATCTAAATTGCGATTGAAAGTTTCAGGCAGCAGAGAAAGAGTCAAAAAAGCCAAACCAAAGCAGACAAAGCCCACAGACAAAGCGGCCGTCGACACGTCTAAATAATTTTTTAATGTGGCAAATCCACTGACTGCAAAGACAGCCGAGCCGCGAACAAAATTGGGAACCGTGGTAGTCACGGTGCCACGAATATTTGTTCCAAATTGCTCCGCAGCCATAGTCATCAGAACCGCCCAATAGCCAACACCTAATCCAATAACAAAGCAGTAAAAATAAATCATGCTGACGGAGCTTGCTGTGCCTGTCGTGTAGAGAATCATCACCACGAGAGCGAGTGAAAGACCAAAGGCGATAGCCTTTTTTCTGCTCTTGAAATGTTGGCTCAAAATTCCGGAAAAAAGATCTCCCAAACTGAGTCCCAAGGATCCCCACAAAATGGCATTGCCGGCGGTGACGCCTTGGATACCAAGGCCTTTGGTTAATTCAGGAGCAAAAGTCCAAAGAACTCCGGTGGTAAAATAAACAGGAATCCCGATCATGATACATCCCAAATAGGTCTTTAAACGCTCAGGTTTTAAAAGAAGACTTAGGTGTCCTCGAGAGTGATGGGATTTTGATTTTTCGAAAAGTTCAGATTCGAGGACTTTCATTCGGGCAACCAAAAGAGCCAAGCCCATCACGCCTCCCACGGCGTAAGAAGCTTGCCAAGGAATCATTTGTCCGATGGTGGCGGCTGCGACGATCCTAAACATGCCCAGGGCTGCGACAAAAGCTGTCCCAAGGCCTCTTTTTTCCTTGGGAAGTGATTCAGCGACCAGAGTAATTGCAGCTCCTAATTCTCCAGCTAAACCGATTCCACCAAAAAATCGGCAAACAGCATAACTGTTGGCATCCCAGACGAAAATATTCGCTATATTGGCCACAGAGTAGAGAAGGATGGAGCCGAACATCACGGACAGGCGGCCTTTTTTATCTGCGAGCATTCCCCAGAAAATTCCGCCGATCATCATGCCGAGCATTTGAAAATTATAAATTTTCAAACCTTCGCTCAAAATCAAGTCAGGATCGGTGATCCCCAGAGACTGAAGAGAAGAAACCCTGACCACCCCAAACAAAGTGATATCAAAAAGATCCACAAAGTAGCCTAGGCCGGCAACCCAAACAGTGAGGTTAAAGACTTGTTTGAATTCTTGCAGCTTCAATCAAAAAATCTATTTCGATTTTCTCATCATTTTTTGAACTTCAGCGACGTGATTCTCTTCATCGACAATCATATTGCGAGTGAATTCTTCTAAAAGAACGGACTGGTCAGTGACCATTTCCAAAAGAGTGTAAAGGTCTTCCAGTTGCTCTTTTTCGTGCTGAAGGGATTCTTCTAAAATCTCTTCAATACTGTGTTTGTGAGATTCAGAAAGCTTGCTAATTTTGAGTGAAGGATGACCATTGAGGGTCGTGATCTGTTCGCCTAAAGCTTCAGCATGGGCCAAAGACTCAGTTGACTGGTCGCGAAACCATTTAACGATGGGAATGCGATGATAGCCAAAAATCATCAAAGAATAATGAGAATAGCGGATAACACCGGCATATTCGCGTTCAAGAAGACGGTTGAGCACCTCTAAGACATTTTTTGTCAGTTTTGCATCCATTTTTTACCTCTGTCTTCATGGTAGTTTTCGGTAATGAGTTGCGGCAAGCAAATTATCATTGACGAGAATAGTCGAGGGACATGATCTTGAGCGTCTGTGACAGCACTTTTGATCATTTTGATCTGTCTGATTTTTAATGGGATCTTATCCTGTATTGAGATGGCCTTCGTGACCGTTTCGCGTCCTGTGCTGAAGCTTCAAGCCAGCAAAGGCTCGGTCTCGGCTAAGAATATTCTCGAATTCAAAAACAATCCAGAGCGAGTTCTCTCCGTTCTGCAAATTGGTATCACATTGGTAGGTGCCATTTCTGCAGCCGTGGGTGGCGCGGGTGCTGAAGAAAATCTGACGCCATTAATTATGGATTTTTTTAGCGTCTCCGAACGGGCCGCGGAAACAGCATCTATCGTTTTAGTGGTTTTGCCGCTCACTTATCTGAGCGTCGTTGTCGGAGAGCTGGTCCCCAAATCTTTGGCCCTGCGTTTTCCAGTAAAATCTGTGTTGGCGGGCAGTTACGTTCTCACATTTTTGGATAAGCTTTTTGCACCCTTTGTGTTTCTTCTCGAGGTGTCCACAAATTTTTTCACCCGTTTTATTTTTGCGTGGCTGAAGCCGGAGAAATATTTCGACGCCAGTCGCGATGTGGATTTGGATCCCTTGAGCGAATCGCACAAACAATATGTTTTCAATCTCATCGATATGAACAAGCGTAAAGTCGTTGAGACAATGGTTCCCTGGGAAGATGTTTGCACGGTGGACATCTCAGAACATTATTTCGCAGTTCTTGATAAGATCAGAAGCTTTCGGCACACCCGCTTGCCTGTCACCCAGCATGGGAAAGTCATCGGTATCTTAATGACCAAGGAATTTGTTTCCGAGAGCGAAGTCTCAAAGCTCGATTGGACCGAGCTCATTCGGCCCATGGTTTTTGTGACCCCTCAATTAACTCTGTTAGCAGCTCTTCGCTATCTACAGCTTAAAAAAAGCCACATGGGCATCGTGCGTGAAGGAGAGGGTGAAGACGAAACCTATTTAGGCGCTGTGACCATGGAAGATATTTTCGAAGAAGTTGTGGGAGACATGTATGATCAAGATGATAATCCAAGATCGCTTCTTTCTGTGAATTCAAAGCAAAAAGCCATTCGTAATTTCCGTCAATAAGGAATTTTTCTATGCAAAAGCCACAGGCAAAGACTGAAATGACAGCTCAAATTAAGGTGGGTCATGATAGCGTTAATCCGCCCAATCTCATTTCTTTTATGCTTAAGAACTGGAAAAAGCCGACTGCAAAATTGCCAGGAGCTTTGAAAAATCTGAAATATATTCAAGCTCGTCGAAAAACTTTGTCGAGCCAATTCTTAAGCGAGTTTTTGATCATTCCCACAGGACACTTGAAAGTGCGTGCCAATGATCAGTTTTATCCTTTTCGGCCCAGCTCCGATTTTTATTATCTGACCGGAAATATGGAGCCAGATTGTGTTCTGGTGATGGAGCCAACGGCTTTTGGCCACAAAGAGATTCTCTATGTCGAGCATAATCCTGGTAAAACCGATGCGACCTTTTTTACAGACCGTGTGAAAGGGGAGCTGTGGGAAGGCGCTCGTCTTGGGGTTTCTGAAAGCCGTGCAAAATATGGAATTGCGGATACGAGAGCTCTGCAAGATCTTGAAAAAGATTTGGTGAGCTTTTCGCGAACTGGGAAATATAGAATCTTGAGAGATCAGTCTCTTTTTCTTGAAAAGTTTTTTGACTCTTCTGAAATGCAAAAGAAGAAAGATCAAGAAATGGCGGTTTTTTTATCTGAAATGAGATTGATCAAAGATAAAAGCGAAGTTCAGGCTTTGGCGGATGCAGTGAACGCGACTCAGAGAGGTTTTGAGGACGTTATTCGCAGAATGAAAACAGCCAAGTCCGAGAGAGAATTAGAAGGCGTTTTTCATACGCGTGCTCGCATGGAAGGGAATGACGTGGGTTATGGCTCTATTGTTGCCAGCGGTGCTCACGGGTGTACCTTGCATTGGAGAAAAAATGATGGGCACCTCAAAAAAGGGGACTTGCTCTTACTAGACGCTGGGATTGAAGGAAATTCGCTCTACACAGCGGATGTGACCCGGACATTTCCTATCTCGGGAAAGTTCTCAAAAGAGCAGAAAGAAATTTATGCTCTTGTCTTAAAGGCCCAAAGAGCGGCTTTAAAACAAGTCAAACCAGGCAATGATTTTATGGATCCCAATTTGGCTGCGATGAAGGTTTTGGCAGAAGGTTTGGAAGAGTTAGGGATTTTGCCGACTTCGGCCGAAGTTGCTTTGAAGGACGAGAATCAATTTTACAAGCGCTACTCGCTCCATAATGTGAGCCACATGCTAGGTCTCGACGTGCATGATTGCGCTCAAGCCAGAGCGGAGAATTATAAGTACGGAAAATTGCAAGAAGGAATGGTGCTGACCATTGAGCCAGGGCTTTATTTCCAGATCGATGATCTGACTGTACCGCCAAAATACCGCGGAATTGGCATTCGTATCGAAGATGATGTGGTGGTCACCGCCAAAGGCTGTCGGAATCTTTCTGAAAAAATCCCGACTGAGATCAAAGATCTCGAATCTTGGATTAAAAAGTTACAAACTAAAAACTAATAACTGGTTGAAAGGATTTTTCATGAAAACAATGATTTTAATAACAAGTATGTTCATGGGCGCTTTAGCATCGGCTCACGTTGAGCCAGGTACATACAAGGGAACCGCGTTAGCAACGGGGGAGCCTTGTGAAATGATCGCCGGGGAGAATTTTTATTTGAATGGCGAGCGCCATCCTCTTAATGAAAGAATTAAAATTAATTATGACGGTATTGAATACATTGTTCAGCATCCTCCAGTGATTGACGAGGCGACATCGACGGCACATTTTAACCACGATGAATTTCAAGGGCTTTTCGCGACTAAAACCGGAGCGAAAGCTTTTATTATTCATATGTCTCACACAGAGGAATTTGAGGGTCCTGTGAGCTTTACGGCTTTTGAGCACGTTTATAAAAGCGGTCAGAGATCTAGTCTGACTTGCGCCAATATCAAAAAGCAGTAATGATAAAAGCATGAATGCTCTTCATGCTTTAGGTCGGGGATTCTTAGATCTTTTCCGACTCAAGATTATACTGCTTCTTTTTGTTCCGCCGGTTCTGTCATTTCTATTCTGGGCCGGCCTGGCTTATTCTTTTTGGACAGAGATTCTGTCTTTTTCTCAAGCTTACAGCGACCGCTTTCTTTTTTCGGCTGAAATTCCCCAGTGGATTCTCCAGTGGCTCGAAGTCACGCCAGTTGGTGTTGCGACAGCACTGGCTGCGACAGTTGCCGTGCTGTTGATTATCCCCTTGGGTCTTGTCACGGCAATGGCTTTGACTTCGATGATGGCCATGCCTGTCGTTCTTTCATTAATGGGTGAAAGATTTGGCAATATGGAGAGAAAAGGCAGAGTTTATTTTTCCTCAACTCTCAAGAATATTTTCTTTTCCAGTTTCATCTATTTGTTTTTGTGGGCGCTGACTTTGCCGCTTTGGTTAGTTCCAGGTTTAGGATTTGCTTTGCCGTTAATATTAAATGGATATTTGAATTATCGACTTTTTACCTTTGATGCTTTGGCTGATTACGCAGATAAAAATGAAATTGAAACCTTGATGAAAGAATATCGCCTCGATTTTCTGTTGCTTGGAGTTGTGCTTTCGATTCCTTTATTATTTCTTGTTTTTTATTTTATCACACCAGTTTATAGTGCATTGGTATTTTCGAGATATTCTTTGATGAAGCTGGAACAACAACGCTTAAGAGCGCTTTGAGAGGGGATTTATGGATTCTTTAATGGATCGATTTAAACAGACGGCTTTTATCAGGCTGTATACATTTTGGAATATTCCCTTGATCTGGTGGATTCGCCCATCTGTGATTGAAATGGGAAAGAAAAGAACAGAGCTTAAAATTGCTTTAAACCGCCGGACAAAGAATCATTTGAATTCAATGTACTTTGGAGCTCTGGCGATTGGAGCCGAGCTTGTGATCGCAGCGAAAGCTGTGCAAACCATCCAGGAACAAAGAAAAAGAGTTGATTTTGTTTTTAAAGATTTTAAAGGTGATTTTTTAAAGCGCGCCGAAGGCGATACTCATTTTATTTGTGATCAAGGCGAAGCTGTTGAGGCACTGATTAAAAAGACGATTCAAACAGGTGAAAGAGAAGAGGCCAAGTTTACCTCTTATGCCATTGTGCCTTCGAAGGATGCGACAGAAAAAATAGCTCAGTTTGAACTGACCTTATCCGTACGTTATAAACCAAAAAAATAATTATTTTTTACCAGTTTGTGATTTTTTTTCGACGAATTGAAGAAATTCGTTAAAATCATCTGCCAAATTTTGAAAATGATCGCCCTTGCGAATTTGCACGGGCTTTAATTCGCCTGATTCTTGAATTTGTTTCATGTGCATACGGATGCGATAAATCGGTCCGACAAAATAATTCGAAATGGCAAAAGCGAGAAGGATACTGAGGAATAAAATCAAATAACCAACAACTGATGAAATGATCATCACGCTAGAGCCACTATTATCTCCTGCAGCCAAAGTTTGGGCCATCGTCACGGTCATTTGGAAGCCGAGGGAGCTGAAGATCGTGATCACAAAAATATAAATGATAAGGCTCCATTGATTTTTCTTATCAACGATCCATTGGCCCGTCAGTCGCTTCCAGACAAGGGATTTATTTTTATGCTCCATAGACTTGATTCTAAGGAGCCCGACAACGAGGTCAACTAGTTTCCGCCAGCAATCCAGCTTTTGATTTGTTCAACAACTGGCTCATCATTCCAAGGCAATCCACAGTCCAATAATTCTTCCATAAGGCCTCCTGAGTTTTTCGTCCAAAAAGACCCTGTTTTTCATTTTACAGAGGCAAAAAGCCCCACTCTGATTCAAAAAAAGCATTCCTGGGTCTTAGACACAGCTGATTTCAAATTTCGTTCCAAGCCGGACCTTTAGCGGGGCTGATTCGTAAAAACAAAACTATTTGTGATGATTTCTCATCATGAGACACTCGCCTTTAAATCTCCCTGAAGAATGTGGTATTTAGGTCGCTTCATTTGAGTTAACGGGGCCTTGTTCCGATATGTTCAGGGTATGCTTAAGCTGCTGAAAACACTCGGTGTTATACTTCTGGTAAATTTATTTAGTTGGCAAGCTTTTGCCGCTTCGGGTGTGACTTATCATGGCCGCATATTGAGATCCAATGGCGATCCGGTCAATGGACAATTCGTGGGATTCCGTTTGCGAGTGATGGACGGGGATACGGGCTCTTGTCAGATGTACGAAGAGATTCAAACCAAGGACATGAGAACTTCGAACGGAGTTTTTTCTTTAGTTATCGGAGACGGATCTGTCAGCGGGACTTACAGTGTGACGGGGCTTGCTTTCTTCGATCAGCTTTTTGAAAATAATAAGACTTTTAATTTTTCCGGAGCCAGCCCTTGCAATGGCACACCCTATGTTGCGGGCCTGAGAGATGGTCGAAAATTAGCTGTGTCTTTCCGCGAATCGCCAACGGATCCCTGGGAAGACATGCCTGTTATGAATATCGAGCATGTGCCTTTTGCTTACGGCGCTTTGACATCACAAAAAGTTGGCAATCACGGAGACGGCTCTTTACTTCGAGTAGAAAATGCGGGAAGCCCTCAGTCAGTTTCTGCACTGACGCCGACACAGCATACAAATTTAATGAGTTTAATCAACGGGACGAGCACTCAGTACATTCAAAGTGTTCTGGGTACAGCTTCTCAAATCACGGTCAATACAGCTGGTGGTGTTGCCACTGTCGGCCTTGCAGATGTTGCGACAGCGGGGACTTATGGATCAGCCACTCAGGTTCCCGTATTTACATTAGATGCCAAAGGTCGCATCACATCCGTTACAAACACGACGATCACAGGTGCTTCGCCCACAGGTGTGGCGGGTGGTGATTTGACAGGAAATTTCCCGAACCCAGATATCGCAGCAGGTGTCGTTGGAACCACCGAGCTCGCTAACGGTGCTGTGACAGATACGAAGCTTGCTAGTGATGCTGTGACAACAGTCAAGATTCT
>JACCDR010614228.1_pt1 | contig 23968 bp, 34 predicted proteins | sample 7446431 | NCBI WGS metagenome assembly JACCDR01 (sample SAMN15323443, study PRJNA562643) | freshwater metagenome | isolation source: river surface water | place: USA:Blue River Watershed | collected 2017-08-17 | reverse complement strand
GTCGGAGCGACCGGTGAACGGCGTCCCGTACTCCTCGGTCCCGTGGTCGCGGCTCACCGACCTGCTGTACATGGGCGGCCACACGTACCTCGACGCCGACGGCGAGCCGCGGCGGGTCGTCGTCCACGACGAGTTCGACCTGGTCCACGGTGAGGATCCCGTCGGGGATCGGCAGGCACATGCGGGGAATCCCCCGGCTCGGGCCGCAGTCCCACTGCTGGTGCAGGCTCAGGACCAAGTCGAACTCGGCGTGCACAACGGCCCTGCGCAGCTCGCCGTCGCTGTCGAGGTAGGTGTGGCCGCCCATGTACAGCAGGTCGGTCAGCTTTGACCACGGCGTCGAGCAGTACGGGACCCCGTTCACCGGTCGCTCCGGCGGCGCGCGGCCTGGAGTTCCTCACGGAGGTGCTCGAGGACCTCCTCCTCGGTGTCGCCGGCGAGGCCGCCGGCCTTGGCGAGGTCGGCGCGGACCAGGTTCAGCGCCATCGTGTACGGGATGTCCTCGGCATCGCGGAGGGCCCTCGCCAGCCGTGTGCTGACGGTTCGCTTACTCATCGCGGGACCTCGGTCCAGTCCTCGACGACGGCGATCGTGCGGCGGAAGATCCGGCCGCCGTGCTTCTGCTTGTCCGGGATCCACTCGGCGAGGGGGTAGATCCGCTCGACGCGCGGGTTGTTCACGCGGACGAGCATGCCGCCGTCGGCGTACATCTGGGCGTGTTCGACGACCCGCTGACCGGCGGCCTGCTGGTCCAGGTCGTCGAAGTCGATCCAGCCGCACAGCGAGCACCGCTTGACGTGGATCGACGCCCCCCCGCGCAGGTGCGTGACCAGGTGATGCGGTTCGTCGGGATACGCCGAGCAGTAGTCAGAGGTCGACCCGGGAGCGGCCACAGCGCCGGTCACTCGTCGTCCTCGAGCGGGGTTCCGTCGGCGAGGCGGCGGGTCGGGCACGGCCACCGGTGCGCGCACTCCGTGCAGTAGTCGCCGACCGTGCCGGCCGGGCCGGTCTCCCGGACGTGGATGTCGGAGATCCGGGCGGCGCGTTCCTGGAAGTCCAGCTTCATCGTCAGCAACTGGAAGACGCGGGCGTCGATGTGCGCGCTGTAGCCCCGCCCCTCCGGGACGTTGGCGATGTCGCATAGGTGCTGGACGGTTCGGGCTTCTTGTAGGACCTCGTCGGTGCCGGTGTGTTCATGGCCGTGCTCGCACGTGTACCAGGAGCACTCGGCAGACAAATTCAGGTGTTTGTGTGGCTTGCCGGCCAGCTCGGTGAGGAGGTCCCAGTTGATGCCCTGATCATCGGAGAGGACTGGCGTGGTGCCGACCATGATCACCTTCCCCTACGTTGACCATCCACAATAGACAGTGCAACGCGGCCCGGGGCAGCATCTGCGGACAGCGCCATGACGGTGGCGCGGCAGTGCCGGTAAGGCGGCGTGAGGCATCGGCTAGCGGCAGCTCTTGCCCAAGAGCGCCCGCGGGTCGCGTTGCAGACCACCACCGTAGCCGTCGGGTGAGATCGGTGTGGCCGAAACACGCGGGTCGGTTCACCTTTGTCGGGTGATGTGATCTCGTGCTGGACGAACGGCTGACCCGGAATTTGCAGGCGGCATCGTCGATCGTGGTTACGCTGAGCGGAGCGTGGTACGCGGGGCAACGTCCCACGCCAGTCCGCCAGCTGGTGCAACCCGGCTTGCGTTGCTCCGCGTACCCGATCTTCGTTGGGCGAGGGGTGAGCATGCTGAAGAGGATCTTTGGGCTCAACCGTGGCCGGCACGCGTCGTGTGCTGGCCACCACTACCACGTCGTGATGACCGGGTGGCGGTGCTGCGTGTGCCGCGACAAGATCAGCGCGAAGAAAGCCGAGCCGGCATCGACCGGTGAGTGCCGCCGCCCCGACGCGATCACCGCGGCGACGAAGGCCGCCCGCCGCGAGCTCGTCCTTGAGCAGCTCGGCTACCGCACCGCGCTGGCGGACGAGCAGACGCTCGCGATCAACCGCAGCAGGCTGCGGCTGCGCCCGACGTCGATCGCGGACGTGAAGCCACGCAACGCCGGCTCGCACATCAACGCATGACCTGCACCAACGACACCGACGGCGACGGCGGCTGCGGCCGCCGGATGTGCCCTGCCTGCGGCCCGGAAGCGCGGGCCTTGGCCGTGCACGTGGAGGCCGCCGCGAACCAGCCGACCGCCGGACCCGACGCCCCCGACGCCGCCGCTGAGCCGGCGGAACCGTCGACGGTGGAGGTGTCGATCAGCGCGTTCAACCGCAGCGTCGAGGTGAAGGCGCCCGGCACGCTAAGCAGCGTGTCGGAGACCGCGCTGCGGCTGTGGCGGCAGACCAGCGACCCGTCCGTCCAGCCGGTCGGCGCGATGGGGTTCTTCCTGGGTGAGCCGGGCGGGTTGCCGCCGTCGCCGGTTCGCGGCCTGGACCAGGTCGATGTGTCGGCGGTGCCGCGTGCTGCCTGACCTGAAGAACCCGTACATCGGGCCGATGATCTACGTCGCCGACGAAGCCAGCGACACGGACCGGGCCCTGACACTCAGGGAGTGGAACGCCCGCCGCGCCAAGGAGCTCGCGCCGCGCCCGGAAGACACCGAGGTCGAGAGTCTGCCGGTCGGTCATTGCCCCCGGTGCGGGACCACGCGGCCGTTGACACGGTTCGACGTGTGCGTGCGGTGCACCGCCGAGTGCGGCTGGGATCCGCCGTGCAAGGCGTGCAAGCACGAGTCCAGCGGCGGTAACGAGGGAGAACTGGAGCACGTCGCCACCTGCGCGGAAGGCCTGCGGATGGCCAGCCGGCGAGCTCGCCGAGGTCCGCGCCTGCAATAGGCGAGAGCGGTGGCCAGCCCCCGCCTGCCACCGCTCTCGAACACTCAGCCGCCCCGCTGGGTGTTCCTCCGCCACGATAACGCGAACGCCCCGCGCGTCTGGCGTATCACCACATTTTCTGCTCTATCGGCCTCCAAGTGATCATCCTTTTGGTCACCCGACGGAGGCCGTGCGCCACGACGGGGGACCACGTTGAACGACGACGACCAGGACATGTGCGTGGTGTGCCTACAGCGCCCACCGGAACACGGGTACGTCTGCGAGGAAGACCGGGAGTTCATCGCCCGGCAGCTGCACGGGCTGATCGGGCAGGTCCAGCGGCTCTCCATCGAAGTCACCCCCGGCGCCCGCCGCGGCGACGGCATCCGGGTGTCGACGTCAAAGGGCACACCGCCGCTACCGGCCCGCCTCGACGCGCTGTCGCTGATCGGCCCCGGCGCCGAGCGGGTCACCGCGATGCTGCACCCGAAGGTCCGGCACTGGCGCACCACCCGCGAGGTGGACGTGTCCTCGGTGAAGCGGACCGTGCTGCAGCACCGGGAGAACGGACCGTTCGTCCCGCACGCCGAGGTCGTCACCGAACGCCGCGTCATCACCGAATGGCACCAGGAACTCGCCCGCGACGAGTCCGGGCAGCTGCTGCTCGTCGCTGACGACAACCAGATCGGGACGCTCCCGCCCCGGGAGTGGCTCGGCGCGTGGGTCCGCACGCTGCAGGAGACGTTCCGTGGGCAGCCTGCCCGCCGGCGCCGCGACGTGCCGTGGCTGCTGCGGTACCAGGCCGACGCCCAGGCCAACATCCGCACCCCGAAGCCCGACCGCAGGTCGACGGCCGCTGTCGTCGCCGCGATCCTGACCGCCGACCCGACCACCGCCCCCGTCATCGCCGCGATCAAGGCCGTGAAGGACCAGTACGACCAGGCGCTGCTCGACACGATCTCCGGCCGCAGCTACGGGTACGGCGGCGACGTGAGCCTGTGGACACGCAGCGACGACCCGCTCGCCGACGACGTCATCGCCCGGTTCGGTGCGGTACTGCAGCCTCAGGCCGCGGTCCCCGCCGGCGTCGCCTACCTGCTGCTGTGGCTGGACGAGATCTGCGACCACCCGGACGTGCCGGTCGCCGACTTCGCCGGCGAGCTGCGGTCGCTGTCGGCGGAGCTGTCCCGGGTCCTCGGCGATCAGCCCGCGCAGGTGTGGCTGGGGCGGTGCCCGGCCCGGATCACCGACCCTGAAACCGAGGTCACCGCGCCGTGCGGCGCCGGGATCTGGCAGGACCCGCACGCCTCCCAGGTGCAGTGCCCCCGCTGCCACAGCACGTGGGGACCGAAGCGGGTCGAGCTGCTGCAGCTGGCCACCGACATGCGCCGCACCTGGCCCGTTGACCGGCGTCGCCTCTACACCGAGGTGGAGACCAGGCAGGTCCGGCGGCCGCGGTGCCCGGCGTGCGGCGGGTTGGCTGACATCATCTGGCGCGACGTCACCGGCGTCGGAGAGAAGACCAGGGTGTTCCAGGCCAGCGGGGCGAAGTGCCCGGCTGGCTGCGACGAGGCGAAGCAGGCGATCTGATGATTGACCGGCACCTTCAGCAGGCCATCGAGCGGGAAATGCGCGGGGCGAACGACCCGTTGTTCCGGATCCCGTTTCAGGAAATCCTCGACTTCTCCCGGCACTGGACACCCGGCCACGACCAGACGAGCTGCGACCAGTGCATCCGGTTCGCGCTGTTCCTCCACGCCGCCGGCGGCATCGTCGTGGATCCGGACACCGGCGAGGGCACCCTGCACCCGCAGCTGCTGGAACTGATCGACGTAGCCGCCGGGCGGGTCGCCGGCTCGTCGCACCACACCGACCACGTCCACGTCCACATGGGCGCGTCGACCAGCCCACCGCCGGTCGGGGACGTGCTGGACAGCGTCGCCGAGGACGGGTCGCTGCGGTGCGCGTGCGGGTGCCGGGCCCTGATCACCGACGACTCCCCGTCGGCGTACTACGCGTCCGCGAACTGCCAGGCCAAGGTGATGCAGGGGTACGCCACGAACCCGCAGGAGGTGTACTCCGGGACCGACGCGCACTACCTGCTGTCCGAGGACATCGCCGCGGCCGAGGCCGAGCACCGCGCCGCCGTCGACCGCGGCGGCCGCATGTTCGTCGCGCCCGCCGGGGCCGCCGAGCCGACCGACGCGGTCCTGGCGCTACCCACGGACTGGCAGGAGATCGGTTGGACACCCTCCACGGGCTGGCCGGTCGACGCGCAGTCGGCGCTGGAATGGCTACAGGCGCTGCGGCCCGTCTGGGTAGCCGGCCGGGCGCCGCGAGACCGCGCCGAGGTGGACACCACCGCCCGGACGGTGCTGGTGACGGTCCCGCCGCAGCCGTACGAGTCGTTGCTCGACTACACCCGGCAGTGCCCGGCGTGCCGGGACTGGACCCGGCCGTACACCGTCGCCGGCCCCGTCGAGGCCGGCGACCGCATCAGCGTGGTGATGATGAACCCCGGCCAGAACTTCACCGGCCGGCGGCTCGTCCGCCAGGAGTGCGGCACCTGCCGGTACCGGATCCCCGGCCGGCTGTACTTCGGTGCTTCCTTCCCGCACCCGACCAGGCCAGGGACGTGGCGGCTCATCCTGCAGGACGGCATTTCCGAGGCGGCCCGCGATCTCGACGTCGGCGGCCTGACCCCCCAGCAGGTCCGCGCCGACGCAGCTCGGGCCTGCTGGCATCGCCTCGAGGAACGCCTTGAACGGTTCGCGAGTTCCTGGCGGCCGCAGGACCCGCCAGGATCCACGCCCGTCCCCGCGGGGCAGAACCCATACCAGATCGACGTGCCGCCCCCGCCGTTCAGGCGCGGGCGGCGAGCGTGATCGTTCGCTGGGAAACGTTCGCCGACGAGGACCTGGTCGTCGGTGACAAGGAAGCCGTCGCCTCCATCTACGACGTGTCGATCCGCACCGTGGAGCGGCACTGCACCCCGATCTACCACATGCCGAAGGAGGGCGTGCCGCGCGGCGAGTCCGGCGCCGCCATCTACGACCTGCTCGGCGCCGCGGCCGCCCTCGAGGGCGTCGCGCCGCGCGCCCGGGCGGCCGGGCAGACGCTCCGGCACCGCATGGAACGGCACTACCTCACCTAGGAGCAGCATGCCCACGGTCTACGTGACCAGCGTGAAGACGCTGGAGTTCGAACTCATCGGCGCCGACCGGCACGGCAGCCCCGACGACGCGATCGACGTCTACGCTCTGCGCAGGTTCGTCGAGTCCCTCGACAAGCACCGGGTTCCCGGCACGGTACGGGTGCACGTCAACGTCGGCCATCAGGGCGGCGTCGTGCTGCGGGTCGAGTACAAGCAGGCGTTCGGGTGCCCGGCCGGCGGCGAGGACCTCGCGCTGCACCGGCTGGAGCAGACGCAGCGCGCCGACGAGGAACGCCGCCGCGCCGAGGAGACGGAGAACGGCCCCGGTTAGGCTTCCGGGGCCGTTCCCTTGGTGCGCGTCGCCGACATGCGACTGGAAGGGCCATCAAGGGCCGCCACCACTCCTCGACCATCTCACTGTTCGCCGGAGTAGGCGGAGCGTACCTCCGGTCAGCCGGCCATGCCACGGGCGAACGCCGCGGCGACGAGCGCGGTGACGATCAGCAGCGCGACCCCGCCGAACCGGAGGACCTCACCGACCCGCTTGAACGCCGTCCTGCGCAGGCCGGGCACGGTCGCCTTCGTGTCCTTCCAGTTCCGCCACCCGGACACGGCCATCTGATACAGGCGGCCGAGGCTGAAACCGACCATCAGCGCAACGATGATCGACGCGATCAGTTGAGCCTGGGTGAACGTCTGCACGGGGGCCTCCGGTGGAAGAGGGTGGTGCTCTGCGCCGGACTCTACTGGTCGATTTCGGTCTATGGGGAGCGCAGGAAGTAACCCGGAAGGTCTCCGGAAGTTCTGCGGTAGCTGGGCAGGAAGAGAGGGACTCCGAGATGAAAACCAGGCAGGTCACGCCCCTCACCGGCGCCGCGGCGCGGCGGTGGCGGGACCGGCAGAGCCGTGAGCTGGACGAGTGGATCCGCCAGTTCATGCCGTGCCGCCGGCACGGCGCCGGCTGCCGGGTGCCGTGGGGGTACGACCAGGACCACGCCGACTCCGACCGGCCGTACACCGTCGACGAGCTCGCCGCCCGCCGCGAGGGCCCGCACCGGTACGCGTATCCGTCCTACGAGGCGTACAAGGACGGCTGGAGGCTCTGGGTTGCGCTGCACCGCGACGCCCAGCTCACCGTCGCCGAGGCCGACGTCGTGTGGAACCTCCGCCTGGACCGGATGGAGGGCAAGGCCCGCGCCGCCGGTGAGGACCTCAGCGAACTGATCGCCCGGTTCCGTCGCTGACCGGGCCGGTTTTCGTGCCCCAACGGATGACCCCGGACGTGGCCGCCGAGCATGCGCGCGTATCCGGACAGAGACCAGAATCGTTCCCCGAAGGTGCAGCAGGATCCGAAACGGGCATCCTGCACCGCACCCCTGGCAGCGGCAGCTGCCGCATCAACCCATCTGCAGGAGGAACACCACCCGTGCGTATCTCCCACCCGAGACTGGCGCTGCTCGTCACCGGCCTCCTCGCCGGCGGCACCACCGCAGCGCTCGCGTTCGCCGCTCCCGCGGCAGCAACCGGCGACCACGGCAACGAGTGCACCACCGTCGGGCACGGCGTCACCACCGACATCGCGATCGTGCCCGCGGCGACCGTCGAGCTCCTCAGCGACGGCGTGAAGATCTCCACCCCGGACACGCCGGCCAAGGCCACCTGGAAGTCCGGTCCGGTCGACGTCAAGTTGACCGACCTCACCGCAGGTGAGTACACGACCTACAAGTTCGACACCGCGGCGCCGGCCGCGCTGCCGGCGTTCCACCTGTACCTGAAGACCGCGGACAACAAGACCGCCACGATCGTCTACGAGCCCTACTACCAGATCGCCGGGAACCCGGACAAGGACACCTGGAAGACGTGGAACGTCCTGGCCGGGAAGTGGTGGACGAGCTCGAGCAACCTCACCGGCGTCACCCCGGAAGGTGGCGGCTCGTACGCCGGCAACAAGACGCTGGCCTACATCGCGGAGAAGAACCCCGGCGTCAAGGTGGTCGCGTACGGGTGGGGTCAGGGAACCTACAACGCCGGCGCCGTCGCCAAGCTCGGCGAGCTGAAGTTCGACGCCAAGGGCGTCAACTGCGTGAAGCACCAGTGGTCGACGCGGTACAAGCCGTCGCCGTCGATGAGCAAGTCGGCCAGCCCGAGCCCGACCCCCACGAAGACCACCACCGCGACCGCGACGGGCACGCACACCGCGACGCCTTCGGTGACGGCGACGGCGCTGCCGCTCACCGGCCCGTCAGGTACCGGCGGGATCGTGCTGCTCGGGGTGGCCCTGGTAGTGCTGGGGGCGGCCCTCGTCGGTGGTGTGGCGTACGCACGTCGGCGGCGTGGGGATGTCGAGTTCACCATCTGACGCACAACCCGACAACTGTAAGTTGCGTTGTTCCCGTGAAACGTCTATCGTTGTGGTCAGCGGGGCAAGTAAACGCCCGCCTCGGCAAGCATCAACGAAGCTGCACCGAGCAGGTCAGTAAGGGAACCAACCGCCCGAACTGACGTCGCAAAGACGGTGGGGAACCTCCGCAATCCGCCCCGCGGACCCGCCGGACCGAGCGGCAGGCTCCGCCCAGGCACCAACCTGTCCCCCGGGTTCGGCGCCTGGGCGGAGCCACCGGAACGAAACCAAACACGTCCGGCGATTCGAGTGGACAGCCACGCCACGCACCCCATACCTTGACGTCAGCACCACCCAGCCACAGGGAGAACCGATGCTGCAGCAGCAGAACACCGATACGCCGGCGGCCACGCCACGCGGATCCGTGCTGCCCTGCACGACGGCCGGTTTTCCCGCCGCCAAGCACATCGGATGGGCCTACCGGGGACGGTGGCGAAGCTAGCGCTCACCAGCGCAAGCGCCGCCCTCCCAAACCGGGAACGGGCGGCGCTTCTCATTTCAGGCGAACTTCATAGGGGTGTAGCTCAACTGGTTGAGCACCGGTCTCCAAAACCGGAGGATGCAGGTTCGAATCCTGTCACCCCTGCTCCGCCCCAGCACGCTGGGAGCGCACGGCACCGCTTGAGAACTCCACAGTGGAACAGAAGACAGAAACACAGATGCCCGGGAGTGGACACCCGCGGCTCGGCCCCTCACACAACGGGGGACGAACCCAGGCCCGCCGCAACCGGGCAGGCACATCCATAGAAAAACCGCCGGCCCGCTCATGGGCGGGCCGGCGGCTTCTGTTTGGGCTTGTAGCGCAGCTGGTAGCGCGCCGCCTCGGCAGGGCGGAGGTCAGGGGTTCGAGTCCCCTCTGGTCCACCTACGCGGACGGAGCCGTCTCGTAGATCATGAACACCTGCTCGTCGGCGCGTTCGGGGCCCACCCGACCGCCGGAGATCCGCCTCAGCGACAGCTCGATGGCCTTGCCGATGCGGAACGCCTGGTCGTTATGCCGGCAGAAGTCCAGACCGATCACGCCACCGTCGCGTTCCGCAACCTGATACATGCCGGTGATCATCTTCATGAACACGCCGCTCCCGGTACTGCCGGGCGCGACGGCGACGAAACCGCAGTACCAGACCCGCGACAACGCGAAGTGCTCCGGCCAGCGCCGCGCGAAGTACTCCGGCGAGATCAGCGGCATCGACTCCAGGATGTTGGTGTACGTCGCCAAGCCGACCAACTGGCCGTCGTCGTCGAACGCCAGCCACTTCTGCACCCGCTGGTCCCAGCACACCTCGTCGAACTCCGATCGGTGCATCAGGTGTCGCTGCACGGTGAGGGTGTTCAGGTGCCGGAACGCCTGTTCGTACAGTTTCCAGGCGTCGTCGAGCAGCCCGTCACGGACCTGCTCCTCAACCACGATTTCCATTTGGATCCTCCAGGGGGAGAGATGGGGATCAGTACACTAGAAATGTACCAACATCAATAAGCCCTCGTAGCTCAGTGGAGAGAGCGCCGCGCTACGGACGCGGAGGTCGCAGGTTCGAATCCTGTCGAGGGCACCATGCGCCGCTAGCTCAATGGCTAGAGCACCGAGCTCTTAACTCGGGGGTTCAGGGTTCGAGTCCCTGGCGGCGTACCGGGAGCAGCAGCGCGCGGGCGGTCCATGCGGGCCGCCTCGAGGTGAGCACCACCGAACCGTTCCAGCGGGACGGCGGTGTTACACCGGGCAGGGCTCTGGAGTCTGGAAGCTCCATCCCGGGTGATGTCTACCCACGTCGAGCGTGAGTCTGTTCAGGGTCGTAGTTCAAGTCCGGTAGAACACCCCCGCCAGGGGGAAATGCGGTTTCGAGTACCGCTGACCCTTCCCTCCTTTCTTCTCGCCCACCAAGTTCTGATGGCAGAACACTGGTCTGAAAAACCAGAGGTGCCGGTTCGACCCCGGCGGTGGGCACGTCGGCGCGGGGTTGGTCGGGACGCCATGCCCGCCCGCGCCGGCTCCACTCTCCCGTCCACCCGAGAACGAGCGGAGGAAACGAGCGCCCTGCGAATCGTGATACTCACCCCCGACGACGACACGGACGAATACGACCGGCTGATCGCCATGATGACGGCCGAACCGCTGCGCACCCAATGGTGGAACGACGCGGAGTCTCGCGCCGACTACGGCGACTCCTACGTCGTGGTCTACGAGCTCGACGAGCACGGCGTCGAGGTGCCCGCGGCATGGGCCGGCTGGATTCAAGAGCTGGACCTGGAACAGCGGTTCTGGGACGGCAAAGGCGGTGTCGGCATCGTGCTTCGGTGCTGCAACAGCTACGTCCGGCACGGGTTCCGTGACCGCACACCCGAGTTGTACGCGCTGGCGTACCAGCACCGCCACGAGCACGTCGTGGCCAGGCTGGGCCTGCCCGCCTACAGCTTCCTGTACGCGCAGCCGATCCCGCTGCACCTCGCGGACGGCTGGCAGTATCACACCCCGATCGACCAGCCCGGCGAATCCCGGGCGCAGCCGGGCGGGGAGCTGCACCGCTGGTGGGAGATGCGCCGGCCAGCGATCGTCATGGCATGACCGCGGCGGCCCCGAGTCCGGGGCCGCCGACGCGCGGACGTAGCTCATCAGGTAGAGCGGCACGCTTCCAACGTGCAGGTGGCCGGTTCAAGTCCGGTCGTCCGCTCCACGCGCGTCGAACGATCCGCGCAGCCGGCGGGTGATACAACAACATCGTCAATGACGACGAAAGGCAGAGCCATGACGACGGTTGTCCCCACCGCCTGGCGACGCAGCCGCAGGTGTTCGAACGCGGCGTGTGTCGAGGTCGCCGAGGACGACAAGTCATTCGTCCTCGTCCGCGACTCAAAGGAGTCCGCAGGCGAAATCCTCGCCTTCGACCGGGGTGCGTGGGCGGAGTTCATCACCGGACTGAAGACCGGCCTCGTATGACCGGCGACACGAAGTGACATCCGTCTCTGCCGAATAGCGTTTTTTCATACTGTTCCGAGTCCCGTGTCCCGCGAACATCAGAGGTATGAGCCTCACGTTCACGGTCGTCTCCCCCGCCCTGATCGCAGCCCACTACGTCGCCGACTACTGGATCCAGACCACCCGGCAGGCAAACACCAAGGGCGACGCCGGCTGGGCCGGCCGCCTGGCCTGCCTCGAGCACGTCGCGACCTACACCGCGACCGCGCTCGTCGCGGTGTACGCCGCCGCGGCCGCCACCGAAACACGGCTGGTCTGGTCCGCCGTCGCCGCCGGTCTGGCCGTTTCAGCGGTCACGCACTACGTCGCCGACCGGCGCGCACCGCTGCGCCGGATCGCCGTCTGGTTCCGCAAGGACCCGGCCTGGGTCGAGAACGGCGGCCTGCACCACCTCGACCAGTCCTGGCACATCGGCTGGCTGTTCGTCGCCGCGCTCATCATGGCCTGATACCGCACGGAAGGAGGACAGCGGTGAGCTCTTGTCGGCCCTGGCCGACTTGATCCGGACGTACGGCGTCGATGACATCGCCGCGGTGACCGGATACACCGAGTCCTCTGTGACCAAGTGGCAGGGCATGTCGTGCGAGTACACGGACGTCACCGTCGAGATCGATTACCGCACCAGCGCCGGCGTCGCCGACAGCTTCACCTACCGCGGTGACTTCGGTGCGCTGATCCGGTCGCTGACCGACTGAGCCCGGCTCGGCCCGGGCCGGGCCCAGTCGGACCAAGCCCTGGTAGCCCAACGGTAGAGGCGCCCCGTTCAGGTCGGGGAGGTTGGGGGTTCGACTCCCTCGCAGGGTACGTGTGGAGCAGGTAGCTCAATTGGATAGAGCGGTGCCGGCCGGGTAGAACCGCGCCGGGAGTGCGCCGAAGGTTCAGGCCAGATGCCAGCGCGCGGCGGACGGCTATCACGGACCCGAGGTGCCCCGCCCCAAGCCCCGTGCGCGGCGTTCGAATCGTCGCTCTGCTCCACCATCATGCCGCCGTAGCTCAGTTTGATAGAGCGCGCCCTTGGTACGGGCGAGGTCCAGGGTTTGATTCCCTGCGGCGGCTCGACGCACGCTCATCGACCTGGTCAAACACCCTCCTGGATTCCTTCTGACGGCGTCTGAAGGAGGAGACATGTCCAAGTTGGATGAGGCAGTGCGGGACCTGCAACTGGTCGAGGTGTTCGAGGCCGGCGACTACGACTACAGCTGGAACATCTTCAAGGGCTGGAAGGCGCCTTCGGGTCGCTTCCTCTGGTACTCGGAATCCGGCTGCTCGTGCTACTACTTCGGCGCGGACTTCGGCGGGATCGCGGACTTCGGCGACGGAGACCGTGACGCGCTGGAGCGGGCGTTCCGCGAGTGGGCCGGCGCCGGCAACGGGCTTGGCCACACCTCGACGCAGGAGGTCATCGACGGGGTGGAGAAGCTCCGGCAGCTCTGACCCTGAGGCTGGCAACCCCGGGCGTGACACGACCCCGGTCCCTGAGTGGGCCGGGGTCGCGTCTGCGGTTGCCACGGTGAGCAATCGACCAGCACGACCAGCGCAGCCAGGCGCCGAACACGTCGTGCACATTGAAGGTAGCAATTATGCGGCTGTAGCGCAGCTGGTAGCGCGTCACCTTGCCATGGTGAAGGTCCCGGGTTCGAGTCCCGGTAGCCGTTCTTGGAGCTGGAGGGCCATGTGAAGCAGTCCTGCGAGTGCAACGCCCGCTGCCCACACGAGCAGAAGTGCATGGGGAGGGCATGCGTACTACCCGGACAGCCACTGGTATCCGTGCGACAAGTGCACGACAGCGCCGAAGATGTCCATGAAGGAGGCCCGCGCCGAGATCGCGCGTCGGGTCCGGAAGAGTAAAAGGAGGTGATCCGGGTGGCCGCGCATGTGCTGGTGCTCAACGCCGACCTGGTCGCGCTGCACCGGGTCACGGTCAAACACGCGATCCGGATGCTGCTGCGGCAGGTCGCGGAGATCCACGAGTCCGAGCCGGACCGGCTGATCGGCGTCTATCCGATGCCGAAGGTGCTGCGCCTGGTGCAGTACATCGCCACGAAGTGGCGGTACGGCAACAAGGGGCCCGCGTGGTCGAAGCGTGGCGTCCTCGAGCGGGACCACTACCAGTGCGCGTACTGCGGCAAGACCGCGATGACCGTCGACCACATCGTGCCCCGCTCGCAGCAGGGCACGAACACGTGGAAGAACACGGTCGCGGCGTGCGGGACGTGTAACCAGCGCAAGGCCAACCGGACCCTGAAAGAGGCGAAGATGCGGCTGCTCATCGAGCCGAAGACGCCGGCGTGGTCCGTGGGGCGCCGCGGGTAGAGCCGCTGGCCCCGGCCCCACCCAAGAAGGCCGGGACCAGCGGTGATCACGCCCCCCGACGTGAACTGGGTGGGCCGGCCAGAGCCCACCCCAGCAGAGGGCGAGCTTCTCCCCCGGCCGGCCCGCGACCACTGTAAAGCATGACCTTGGGAGCTGGTGTAATCCGGCAGCACAACGGCGTCTGGTGCCGTTAGTGGGGGTTCGAGTCCTCCGCTCCCAGCAAACGCGGTCCGCCGATAGTTGAGCAGGAAAAATAGCCGCTTGGTTGATCGTGATCCCCCGACAGGAACCGGACACGGCCCATACGGGTTGCAGCAAGATATTGCAGAACGGTTTACGGTTCGGGCATGAACGACAACGATCTCGTCTCACTGCTGTTCATCGTCCTGTTCGGCGTGGTCTGCGGTGCTTGCGGTTACCTCTTCTCCCGCCGGAAGCACTACGAGTCTGGCTACCGGGAAGGCACCGCCGACGCCTCCAAGACGATCTTCAAGACAGCCGTCCGGGTCGCCACGAAGACGAACACCAGCCGGCGCTGGCTGCCGATGCCGTCCCTGCGCGCCCTCGGCCGTGTCCGGGCCGGTGCCTCGCCGGCGAAGTCCATCCACGACGACACCACCGTCGGCATCTCCCGTACGAAGATGCCATCGACGTCGCCGAGCGGGGAGGACACCGTCGTCGTTGCGTTCCCGCAACGCGGAGAGGCGGCCTGAGATCCGCCGCCGGCGTAGCTCAGTTGGCAGAGCAGCCCTCTTGTAAAGGGCAGGTCCCGGGTTCGAGTCCCGTCGCCGGCTCCACCGTTGATCACATGTGATCACGTACGTGCACCACAAGACCGGCAAAAAGGTCACGAAGCGGCCCTGGACCAAGCACGACCTCGAACGCCTCGCCGAGCTGGCCGCTGCCGGCCGGACCCTCGAAGACATGGCGCGTGAGCTCGGCCGTGACAGCATCGGCAGCATCCGTTCCGCGATGCGTTTCTACCGGATCGAGCACCACACCGCGCACCCCCGCCGCCGCTGGACCCCCGCCGAGGACAGCGACCTCGACCAGCTCGGCCAGCAGGGGCTCAACGCCCAGCAGATCGCCGCCCTGATGCCCGGCCGCAACGCGAAAACCGTCGCCTGGCGCCGCAGGGCGCTGGGTCTGGGCCGGCTGCAGCGGCAGTCGGTACCGTTCGACCTTGAAGACCCCGAGGACCTGTAGGAGGTGGTCGCCGTGCGGTACAGGCGTTAGCCCCGGGCGCCGCGCCCGGGCGGCCGAAGGACAGGTCGTCACATGTCCCGCACCGACGTGCACACCCCGTACCGCGTGAAGCTCCGCGACCGCGGCTGGGCCCAGCACTTCGTCGACCAGCACCGCCACGAACACGGCACCTGCAGCCTCGCCGAGTTCCTCGCCGACCGCGACCTCACGTACTGGCAGGGCTGCTACCGAAACTTCGTCAGCTGCGGACGCAACGTGCACTGCGGCTGCCGGATGTGCACCAACCAGCTCGGCCGGCGGCACGCCCGCCGCGCCGAACGCGTCGAAGTACACGCCCAGCTCCGCGCCGCGGTGAAGACCACAGCCGTGGACCGCGACCTCATCGACGTGCCGCCGTCGGCGGCGAACCGGAAATGGTGAGAGGAGAACCAGGGTTGACGACCCCGATGGCCCCGTCTTAGGTGGCCGCACACAGCGGCCCCGAGAGGGGTTCCAAGATGTCCCGCACCGACGCGCACATGCCGCACTGGGTCACCGCCGAGTGGTACGAACCGGACCACTACCGGTGCCAGAACGGCGAGCACAGCCTCCGCTGGTGGAACCGCAACGGCGCCCGCGAATGCGACCTGCCCGCCGAGCCCGTCCGGCACCGGTACGTCCTGAGCGGCTGGCGGTCCAGCCAGGAACGGCACTGCACCTGGGAACCGGACTGGACCGGGGTGAGGCCCTGGCCGCGGCCCCGGCGCTGGTTCGTCGAGCACTACTGGCACAACCCGGAACGGGTCCGGTCCCGCGACACGCTGCGGGCCGCGGCCGCGGACTACCGGGCCAACGGCAACACCGAGATCGAGCCCGAACCACGCCAGACCCGGCACAGCGCGATCTGGGCCTGGTCCTGAACGAGAAGCGGCCCAACCCCGGGAACCCGGGGGTGGGCCTTGACTCACGACCAGACCTCAGGAGTAGGTGAGGCCTTTCTTGCACAGCAGCTTCACCAGCGTGATGGCCTCGTCAGCGGTCAGCCCATCGGCCCCGGCCTCGGACATCTTTTCCTCGGCGGAGAAGCTTGTGACCTTCACCTGGTAGCCCTCGTGGCGGTGCGCGCCGACGCAGTGGCCGACATGCACCGCCCACATACCCCCGGCGGTTGTCCATGCGGCCGCGACCGCCTCCTGCGAGCACGGATCGGCCACGTCGGGCAGCTCCACCTCACCGCCGGTGATGTGGGCGAGGAACCCGGCGATGGACTCCGCGACTGCGGAGTCCAGCCCGTGCTCACGGCGGAGGACGAACGCGGTGCCGGGGAGCAGGAGCTTCAGCTGCGCCTCGATCGAGCCGTCGGCCGGGTCGCCGTTCGGTGCCGAGGTCGCCTCATCGATCCGGCCGAGCAGGTCGTCGTCGGGGCGGGTGAGTTTGTCGGTGTCGACGGTGACGTCGTCACCGTCGGCTGGGCGGTCGGTTGCCTGGTTCATCGCGGTTCCCTTTCAGGGTGCAGAACAGCGCCGTGATTCATTGGCGCAATTCGGTGGATTCAGCACACGATAGACGAACATTCACGCCTGTGTAGCTCAGATGGAAGAGCGTCCGCCTCGTAAGCGGAAGCCCCCGGTTCAAGTCCGGGCACAGGCTCCATCGGTTACGGCTTCCGGCCGAACGCCACCGCGCCGGCGGCGACGACCAGCGCGGCAGCGGATGCCAGCGCGGTCCACACCCACGCCCGGCCGGCCGGCATGAAGAGGACCAGCACAGCGGTGGCGGCCCAGAGGGAAATCGCGGTGACAACAGCGGAGGTCAGGATCACCTGGGCGGAACGCCGCAACGGTGGCCTATTCGTGATGGTGGGGGGCACGACCTTGGATGTTATGACGGAACTACCACCGTGGATCCGGTAGCGTGACCGAGCGGGTGGTTCACGACCGTTCGGCGGTTCCAGCAGCACCGAGACAGACGAATACTGATCAGCCGTTCGGATTACCCCGGACAGTGCAAGGCCTCGTGGAGGAGCGGCAAACTCACCTGACTCTCAATCAGGAGATCGCGGGTTCGAACCCCGCCGAGGTCACCAGGCGGCCTACCGGCCTCTCTCCCCACCATTCGGCGCCGGGCGGTGGGGATGACCGGGGTGTGATTCCCCGGCGCCTGTCCAAGGGCTCGTAGCTCAGCGGTAGAGCGCCCGCTTCGCAAGCGGGAGGTCAGGGGTTCGATCCCCCTCTTGTCCACCACCCCCCAACCGAGACCAACGCTTGCGGGTTCCCGTCGGCAAGCCGGTGCGATTCCGGCCGCTCAGGTCGGCCCTGAGCGGGATGGGTGGGGGTGATGGTGCGGCGCCGGGCAGATCGCCCGGCCGGTCAGCCGGAGACCCCTGCCGTCGCGTGTGCGTCCAGCGTGCGGCGGCGTGGGCAGGAACCGGCCCCCGAGGGGAAGCCGTAGGCCGCCGGGCTGCTGGACGCAGCTCGGCGCCGCATCGCATGGTGGCGTAGCTCAGTGGTAGAGCGCGGCCCTGTCACGGCCGAGGTCGGGGGTTCGATCCCCCTCGTCATCGCAGCACCCCGGACCCGCCGGCCGGGGGACGAAGTCCGGCCGACGGGCCTTCACCAGGGCCCGCTCAACGGCAACGCAGAGAAAGGTCGGGACCGCTCCGCCAGTCTGCGGCCGCGGTCCGCCTCGAGGGAAGCGTTCCAGCAGCACCCGGAACACCCTGGAACACATGTCGCCGTAGCTCAGCAGGTCAGAGCGCCGCCCTGATAAGGCGGAGGTCAGCGGTTCGATCCCGCTCGGCGATACATACCAAGAACTCGCTACAACAAGTTCAACGGGAGGGCGTTTCTCCTGGCTCGGAGCCTCGTTGGTGAGTGCAACATCATCAACGTAGGGAGTTGTGGAGATGACTCTGGTGGCCGAACCCGAAACCGCTGAGCTGCAGATGAGCCCTCGCGAGCTCGCCGAGATGGACGGCCTGCGGTTCGAGGTCATGTATGTCACGCCCGCCGAAGCGAAGCGGTGGCTCTCAACGAACATCGAGAACAACCGCATCGTGCGTGAGTCGAAGGTCGACCTGTACATCTCGGACATGCGCGGCGGCAGGTGGCGCAACACCGGCGAGACGATCAAGTTCAACCCAGACGGGCGGCTCATCGACGGCCAGCACCGCCTCCAGGCGCTCGTCGAGTCCGGCGTCGCCGGCGTCACCATGTCCATCGCGTTCAACGTGCCGGACAACGCGCTCGAGGTCATCGACACCGGCGCCGGCCGGCGGTTCGCCGACACCCTCAAGATGCAGGAGGCCGTCAACCGTTTCGCGTCCGCCGCGATCGTGCGACGCACCCTGCAGCGGGAGCGTGGCAACCCCACCGGGATCAAGGGCCGCAGCGCGGTTCTGGGGGTTCCCACGAACGCCGAGCTGCTCGATCGTTACCGCAAAGACCCGGCCGGGTTCGATGCCGCCGCCGCCCGCGGCTACGACTTCAGCCGGCTGCGCATGTGTTCGGCCACCTCGGCGGGCATCATGGCGTACTGGCTGAACAAGATCGCCCCGGAAGAGGCGCACCAGTTCATGGACCAGGTCGTCTCCGGCGCCGACATCGGCAAGAAGCACCCGGCCAACGTCCTGCGGACCCGCCTGTTCCGTGAGCGGGGCCTGGAGACCACGCAGGTCATGGCCCTGTTCGTCCGGGCGTGGAACTTCTGGTGCCTGGGCAACACCCTCGACCGGATCCAGACGACCCGCAAGGGCGAGCTCAACAACGGCAACTTCCCGGAGCCGCTCACGCCCCGCAAGTACGCCGGCGACTTCTCCCGCCACGACGACAACGACGAGGACGACACCCTGCCCGAAGCCGCCTGACACCGAAACAGCAGTACGCCGGCGCGGTGCCCCTCCGTCGCCGGCCACCGGGATGTGGCGCAGTGGAAGCGCGCTTGCCTGGGGGGCAAGAGGCCGCCGGTTCGACCCCGGCCATCCCGACCACCACCATCACGCCGCGGCGGTCCACGACTGCCAGGAGCGGCTCGCTGTCGGCCCGCGCTGCCCCTGGTAGCGGGAGCCGAGCTTCGGGTTGCTGCCGTACGGGTGCTGCGCCGGCGAGGACAGCAGGAACACGCACAGCTGCCCGATCTTCATCCCCGGCCACAGCATGATCGGGAGGTTCGCGACGTTCGACAGCTCGAGGGTGACGTGCCCGCCGAACCCAGGGTCGATGAACCCCGCGGTGGAGTGCACGAGCAGCCCGAGCCGGCCCAGCGACGACTTGCCCTCCAGCCGGGCGGCGAGGTGGTCGCCGAGCTGGACGATCTCGAGCGTCGAGCCGAGCACGAACTCCCCGGGGTGCAGCACGAACGGGCTGCCCGCGGCGATCTCGACGAGCGTGGTCAGGTCTTCCTGCTCACGCGACGGGTCGATGTGGGTGTGCAGGTGGCTGTTGAACACGCGGAACCACCGGTCCAGGCGCACGTCGATGCTCGACGGCTGGACCAGCTGCGGGTCGAACGGGTCGAGGCGCAGCTGCTCGTCGGCCATCTCGCCGACCAGGTCACGATCCGAAAGCAGCATGATCGAATCGTTCCATCGAACGGCGCCGGCGTCGAAAGGGACGCCGTGTGCGGTAAGCGACGTACCCGCCGGGCGGCGCCCTTTCCCCCGCCTGATGTCACCCGATTGAGTGACCACGAAACGGCCACAGCGCCCGCCGCGGATCTCTAGCATCATCCGGGTTGTCCCCCACCCGATGGAGCAGCACCGTGACCACGCTTGCACAGATCACCGCCCTCGTGTCCGGCGAGAAGCCGCGCAGCCAGGAGAAGCTCACCGCGCTCTACCACCTGGTGCAGCGCAACGCCGGTCTGCTCAGCGGCCTGATCCGCAGGTACACGCCACGCGACGAAGAGGGCGAGCATCTGCCCGGTGAAAGCTCCGTCGTCCAGACCCGCGTCGAGGCAGACGTCCTGCCGGGCGTGAAGACCGCCCTGGAGCGGATGTTCGACCTGCAGTTCACGCAGGACGTCGCGAACACCGAGGCCCGCGCCGACGTCCGTATCGGCACCGAGGTCCTGATCCGCAACGCGCCGATCACCTACCTGATGTGGCTGGAGAAGAAGCTCGTCGACCTGCGGACCTTCGTCAGCAAGCTTCCGACCCTCGACCCGGCGGACCGCTGGTCCTGGGACAACGACCTGTCGGTGTGGCGGTCCGAGTCGGTCATCACCGTCCGGGCGAAGAAGGTCCCCCGCAACCACGTCCTCGCCGAGGCCACCGACCGGCACCCCGCCCAGGTCCAGGTCTGGCACGAGGACGTGCCCGTCGGCACGTGGAACACGGTGAAGCTCTCCGGCGCCGCGCCGGCCAGCCTCATCACCCTGCTGGACGACCGCATCGCGGCCCTGATCGACGCTGTGCGGGTCGCCCGCACCGAGGCGAACGAGATGACGGTCACCGACGTCCGCGCCGGCGCGCAGGTGTTCGCGTTCCTCTTCGGCGGCCAGGTGACGGCCGCCGGCTAAGACTCCCCGCTGGAGCGCGGGGTGCGCCGCAAGGCGTAAGGCTCAGGCTTCAGGTCAGGCTCACGCCATCAGGTGGCCACAGTGCAGGTTCGAGTCCTGCTCCCCGCTCTCGCGCGGGGGTAGCCCAATCGGTAGAGGCAGCCATCAGTGCACACGCAGACTGAGGTTCTCGCTCCAGGCTCAGTAGCTAAAACACGGCCCGCATCGAATCGACCGTCCACGACCAACCGTCACCGAGGTAGGGGTTCGAGTCCCCTCTCCGGCTCTCCGTGCCGGGGTAGCTCAATGGCAGAGCGCAGCGACACAGGCTCACGGCGTGGACAACCGTGTCGTGCGGAACCCGTCACTTCGTAGCGAACGCTGAATTCGCATACAACAGTGGGCCCGGGCAGGGTAGCCCGGGCCCACACCAAAACCATCGACGGTCGGCTACAGCTTCTTGCCGTAGTAGATCATCGCGCCGTAGTAGGCGAAGAAGATCCCGAACACCGACCAGAACGGCACCATCGCCGGGATCTCGATCGTCTTGCTGGTGCCGGCGATGAGGATGGCTGCGATCCCGCCGACGAGCAGCATGCCCAGCGCGACGGTGTACGCGAAGCCGGTCGCCTTGCTGTCGATCATCCGTTCCCGTTCGTCGCCGAGCCGGTCCGGGATCTCCAGCCTCGTCCGGACCTTCGGGAAGAAGATCGGGCCCACGAACAGCACGAAGCCGATGCTGATCGCGACCCACTGCACGGTCCAGCTGAGGCCGGACCAGAAGCTGCGGCCGTCCTGGCGGGACAGGTTGAAGACGTACAGCTCGACCAGGCCGCCGAGTGGTGGCAGCGACAGCACCACCGCGAGCATGAGGGTCAGGTTGCGCCTGGACCAAAGGCCCGGATGTGGCGCATCACTGCTGGGTGGCTTCGACTGGCTCTGAGTCATCAACGAGGAACACCTCTTCCACGGGTGTGTTGAACAGGCGGGCGATTCGGATAGCGAGCTCCAGAGACGGGTTGTACCTGCCGCTTTCGATGGAAAGCACCGTCTGCCGGGTGACGTCGAGCTTGTCGGCCAGGGCTTCCTGGCTGGTGTAGCCGGCCGCGGTGCGGAGCTCGCGGACCCGGTTCCGGATCGTGGTTTTCCGCATGGGTGAACGGTAGACGTACAGGACGCTTTACGTCAAGCTTCCTGTACGCATGGGATGCTTTACGTACAGCACGCTTGACACGCGTGGACGACTGGCTGTAGCTCAGCTTGGAAGAGCGCCCCGTTCGGGTCGGGGAGGACGCAGGTTCAAATCCTGCTAGCCAGACCAGGGAGGGTGAGCCGCCGGCGCGGCAGCCGGTCTCGAAAACCGGCGCGGGTGCAAGCCCGTGGGGATCGACACCTCCGCCCTCCGTACAGCCCCTGGTAGCTCAGCGGATAGAGCGGCCCTCTCCTAAAGGGCAGGCGCCGGTTCGATCCCGGCCCGGGGGACTCAGCTCGCCGCGGCCTCGAGGATGACGGCCGCCCAGCGCCAGTGCCGGCAGTCCGTCGGGTTCGTCGGGCACTGCGCGCACCGGCCCGTCGCTCGGTCCTCGGACGGGGGCTCGACGTGCATCCGCACCACCTGCTGAGCGGTCCACTCGACCGTCTCGCGGCTCGGCGCGATCGGCGCGGTGCGCGTCATCGCAGGTCCCTCCTCAGCGTCGGTTGAAAGGGCGCGCCGGCCGGGCCTGGGTTGGATCGTCCGACCGGCACCCCCATGCCCCCGATCGTGCGCCAACTATGACTCACAGTCAATAGATGTGAGTCGAACTGGTGAACTGGGCGGACACGCCTACACTCATTCCACGAAACCCGGAGCGTGACGCACACTTTCGTGATAGAGGGAGCACCCTTGGGAAACGACGGTCCACAGCCGGCCTACGAGCGCATGGCCAACGACATGCGCGAGGCGATCCTCGCCAACACGCTGACCGGCCGCCTGCCGTCGCTGAACGCCCTGGCCGGCCTGTATAACGTCGCGCCGGCGACAGCCCGCAAAGCCGTCGACATCCTGCGCGCCGAAGGGCTCATCACCCACACCAGGCAGGGCGCTCGCCCCTACGTGCGCCGCTTCCAGCGCATCACCCGCCGCTCGCCCGGACGACTCTCCCGCGAGCACTGGGGCGCCGGCCACGCCATCCAGGACGCCGACACCGGAACCCGACCCCGCGCGGTCGACGTCACCGTCGGCGAGACCCCCGCCCCCGCCGACGTCGCCGACGCCCTCGGCGTGGAACCCGGCACGCCGGTGCTCACCCGCGTTCGCCGCTTCCTGGTCGAGCAGCGCCCGGTCCAGCTCGCCACGAGCTACCTGCCGCTGGACTTCGCCGACACCCGGCTCGCCTACACCGACGTTGGCCCGGGCGGCATGTACGCGCGGCTCGCCGAGCTCGGCCACGCGCCGGCCCGGTTCGTTGAGGGGGTGACCGCCAGGGCGCCACGGCCGGACGAGGTAGAGCGCCTGGAGCTGCCATCGGCAGTCGGCGCGGTCGTCCTCGAGGTCGTCCGCCGCGCCTACACCGACGCCGACCGGTGCATCGAGGTGAACCGGATGATCCTCGACGCCACCGCCTACGACCTGGAGTTCGAGTTCACCGCCTGACGGCGGAGCATGCGCCGCTAGCTCCGCTGGACAGAGCAGCCGACTTAAAACGGCGGATCGTGAGGTCGAGTCCCACGCGGCTTGGCCCTCTTGAACTACCGCGGCTGATCCAAGAGGGCCGTCAATGTCCTGGTAGCTCAGCGGGAGAGCGCCGTCCTGACGCGACGGAGGTCGGGGGTTCGACACCCTCCCGGGACACCGGTCCGGTATCGCCTAGTTGGTATGGCAGCGCACTGTTAATGCGTACAAGGGCAGGTTCGAACCCTGCTACCGGAGCTCAGCTTTTGAGCGGCATCTGGCCGAACAGGTCGCGAAGCCACACCTGGACGTCTTTCGCGCCGCTGCCGAACGCGTACTCCAGGGCCCGCTTGGTGGGGCCGGAGTAGACGACCTTGATGGCGAACTCCTCCTCGGCGACCGGCTCCTCGGCGATCCGGCCGAACTCGACGGAGAAGGTCACGACGCACATGCTGTCGGGGCCGTTCATGGGCAGCAGCGCCTGGCCGACCCACTCGTAGAAATCACCGCCGACGTACGCCAGCAGGCCTTCCGCGGCCTCATAGCAGTTGGCCTTGTCGGCTTCGAGGGTGCCCCGGAACCTCTGACGGATCGGTCCGCTCTTGTCGTTGGCCGGGTAGGTGGCGACGGCCTCGATGTGGTAGCGGTCGGGGATGCCGCTGGCGGACAGAATCTCGGGGGCGACGGTCTTCGCGGTCGTTGTCACGGGACGGTGATCCTCCTCGGTCATGGACTCAAGCCGAGAGAGTAATATGTATCCCAGAGAGAACGCAGCAACCAGGCTGGTTAGCTCAACGGGAGAGCGCCGTCCTCACACGACGGAGGCCGGAGGTTCGACACCTCCACCAGGCACTGTGGTCGTAGCGCAGAGGCAGTCGCGCCGGGTTGTGGGCCCGGAACACGCCGGTGCGAATCCGGTCGATCACCCTGGAAGGCAGCTGTGGGGGTTCCCGCCGTTGGCCCGTGCGTGGACCGATG
>JACCDR010284136.1_pt1 | contig 23975 bp, 40 predicted proteins | sample 7446431 | NCBI WGS metagenome assembly JACCDR01 (sample SAMN15323443, study PRJNA562643) | freshwater metagenome | isolation source: river surface water | place: USA:Blue River Watershed | collected 2017-08-17 | reverse complement strand
GGCGGAACTATTGGATATCCAATAAGAACTAATTTTGATTTCAACCAAAACGATATATTAAATATTGAATTTACTTTTATATATGATATGGATTGCAGCGATCAGGGAATTTGTATTTTTAATAGCAATATTGACCCAGAATGGTCTTGGGAAGTTAATGAAACTAGAATTGCTTTCTCTATTAATTGTTCCTGCCCAGTAATATATGGATTATCAATCCAAACCGACGAATGCGATGAAGATGATAGTCCTTTAGAAGAAGGAAATACTTACACAGCAAAAGTAATATACAATCCATCTCAAGGAACATTTTCAGTTTATCTTTATGAAGGAAATTCAACTTCAGGTGCTTTAGTATGGTCTGATTCTATAAATGAGTCTTTAGGAGCAGGTCCGTATAGAGTTGGATTTGATGCCGATAGAGATGAAGATGAAAATAAAAGCTATTTTACACGGTTATCATTAAATGAATCTACAAGCTTTGTTTGTCCGTCTGATAAATGTGAACAATTAGAACAAATAGGATTCTCTTGCAAAAATGTATTAAACAATACATGTAAATGCAAATCTATGGTGATAATTAGAGATGGCTACGTTCCAGCAATAACAGCATGTGCTCTTAATCTTTAGATCTTTGTTTAATAACTTGATATTCAGATTCAGATTTTGTAGCTTTAATTTCTAATTTTTGCTTAACGGTTATATCAGCTTTATTTTTTAAAGTCTGCTCATAAATTCTTTGTTTAACAGAATCATCATATTCTACTTTTTCTTTATATTTAAATTCTTGAATTTTTGGTTGACTTGTTTCAGATTTCACTTCTGGTTTAACTCTTAAAAATTTGCTTAAAAACTTTTTAGCCTCTGGCGTTAGTGCAAGTCTTCTAGGCATTTCATTTATTGTCCAGTCTTCGTTTATATAAAGATAATCTTCTTTTGGATAATTATTTTTTGTTACACATAAGTTATTATTTTGTATTAATCCAACAATTGCGATTTTATCTTTTAATTCATTTACCTCTTTGCGAAGCAATGTATTTTCTTTTTCAATGTCGATAACTTGATTTTTTGGCTCAACTTTTTTAACAATTGGCTTAAAATTAATTTTTGAATCGTTCATTATCATAAGAATTAAAACACACGACATTCCCATTGCAATTAAAACTGGCCATGTTTTTTTATCTAGAATTTCATTCATATTTATCATAATTTCTCCTTATAGTATTTACATATTTGTTTGCCTCTTTGTTCAAGTTTTTTAAATTTTATTTTGAAACTATCGGAATTTTCCCCGCCAAACATTCTTGAGTTACTGTGAATTTCCGCTAAAGCAGCCAACAATAACGTAAATGCATCTTTTATTGACCAAATTTTACACATTTCATCAATTTCTGTAGCCGAACATTGATGAATGCACATATCCCATCCAATCAAATTAGCAATAATGGAGTCGCCAAAAACTTCTAAAAAGATACTTTTTGATATTTCAGCATGATTCTCAAAATGAACTTTTCCATTTTGATCAATATTTTTACATGCAAATTTACCACAATCATGAAAAATTAAATAAGTTTCAATAACCTATGGATCGTGAAGATTTTGCACAATTTGATCTTTATAGTCTGAATACCACTTAGGACATTTCAGAGAATCTAATTTATTAAAATGTTCATAAACAGATAAACCATGATCATATAAAGATTGACCTTTAGTTTGTTCACAATTTCTCATCGCTTCAATAAGTTCTATTTTATTCATATTAAATCCTTTGTTTTAATTAAATTATATTTTTTAAATAACTTTCTGGTTTCGCCAGAAACAGGTTCAGTGGCAAAAGCGGTAAGTTGATTATCTAAATCTTCTTCATAAAATGGAAAACAGCAAATTCCATTAGTTCTAAGCAGTTCTAAACATTTTTTTAGTTTAGATTCGTTATCAACACCGCACAATATAAGAGACGGGTGATCTTTATCTTTAGATATATTTCTGGCACTTTCTAATACGCAATGTGCCGATTGTACACAAATTTGTGGACCACTAAGGTCTTTTCTAACAAGAACATAAATGTAATTTTTAACCTAGCTCATAATTTCTCCTTTTCTTATAAAAGCACCCGGTACAGGAGTCGAACCTGTCTATGGCCATTTAGAGTGACCCGCTCAACCGCTAAGCCAACCGAGCGAACAAAATTTATTGTACAACCTAACCTAAAACCTACTGTTAGCTATATGATGTGCGATATAATCTTTTGCTGCTTGAATATTAGAGTCCTTAGAAATTTTATTTTTGTTTATTAAACAATTTTTTCCATTTTCCCATACTTCAACTTCGGCAGCAAACCAGAAAATTTCGCCAGAACCATTTGGGCATCCAGCGGCCAACCATTTTAAATAGGCAAGCCTTTTAACTTCAGGCATTATACACACTTCTTCAAATTCTGTAAACGTCATAATTCAACCACCCTATAAATTCATCCGTAATTCCTTTATATTGCCGATATTCATTATTCATGTTTTCTATAGTTGATAATAGTATGTGTTTATTTATGTCTTTTAAAATATTTTGTCTTATAACAAATAAAAATGCAGAATGTTCTGGAAAACCAACAACAACTTGTCGTTCTACTTTCACATAAAATTCTGGATTTTTTATATCAAATTCTTTAAATGTTACATTTGGATGAAAATTTAAAGAATTTTGATAAACTATAGACCAAACAAATCTAACAAATTTCCCAGATGTTGATGCTTTTAATAAATTTCCATTCCATTTAAAATTTGGCACTGGACTATGTATTTCTGCAAATGTTTTACCAATTTGTTTTTCTGGCTCCCATCCAGAAGGAAATGAAACATGACAACAAGAAAGCCAATCTGCATCATCGGTTACTTTGTGAATCACAATATCTTCTTGAATTTGCTTGCCTAATTCACAAAAATTACCTTTTAAACCCGTTTCTTTTTGTATGAAATTTTCAACATCATGCAAAATATTTTCTTCTTGATTAAAAACATGATATGGTTCATGTATTATTTTTTTCTTTTCATCTAAAAAATATTCTAATTCTTCATCGAATTGAAATGTTTGTTTGTCAAATTCTCCATTTCCAAAATCATGCCCAAATTTATAAAACCCAGGCAAAACACTATAATTTTTATAAATGTCGTATTTCATTTTTTCATTTCTTTGGCTTCCGCTTCTTTTATTGCAGTCCGATCTAAATCACAACTTGTATTAATAAAAGAAACAAAACTTAAAAAGACAAATAAAGATATAATCATGCCAATAATTGTAGCATTTCTGCAAGCTTCATCTTTTTCAAAATAAAATACAGGGACAGTAATTAAAAATGAAATTATTAATACTAACAAATATCTTTCATGCCAATGTTTTTTAAAATCATCATAAATCCACCATGAAGATAATTTATCTAATATCTTGGCAATTATCCAAATTATAACAGCTTCTAATAAAATATTATTCATTTTGTTAAATCAAGCTCTAAAACACAAGGATTAACTTTTCGTCCTCTGTCAAAATCTTCTGCAAATTTTACAAATTCATTTTTTAAATCAAAAGAAAGATGAAAATTAAAAGAATGTATTGATGCAGACCAAGAAGTTCCAGATTGAATATCATGCGAAGGCCGAACATCTACAGAAAAAGCACCTGGAAAATGCCTTTTAATAGCTTTTGCTAAAGCACAGGACTTTTCGCTTCCTCTTACACCTTCAGAAATATCTCTTTCATTAACATCAATTTTTAAAATCATTTTTAATGATCCATTAAACCTTTAGTATGTTCAATTCCCAAATATGTTTTAAAAATATCTTCTACAGCATCTCTAAATCTTAAAGCAGATTGAAACCCATTGCAATTTTCTGCTTTATATTCAACAAATTTATCAATCCAATTCACAAGCTCTTGTTTGCAAGCAACAACATCTTCTTTATAATAATCCATATTATTCCGATACAAATTGAACATCACATGACCAACAACCCCAAAACTTATAGTTTAATTTCAACTTATTAAATTCTTTTGATAAATCCGCAATGTACTTTTCCATAAATTCTTCAAATAAATGCAAATCAACTGATCTTGCACAAAAAGATTTTGTCTCAAAAGTTAAATTTAGACAATCTTCATTAATTGAAGGCTTAGGACAACATTTAAAATACTTTTGATATTTTTTATTAACTCTTTTAATTGCTTCGTTCATAGTTTCAATTCTTCTCCACGAACTCGTTGTTTAGCAATAACCAATGCTCGTTTTACTTCATCTAAATTAGTTCCATCAAACATAATAACATTTTTATGCTTAAATCCTTCATTGAATGGATTTTTTAACATAATGCCCAATCCATTTTTTCGCCATTCCAACCATTCTAACATATATTCTGGAAAATCATCAAAAAGGACTTTCCCATAAACAAGACCTTTTCTAAATGTAATTGTAACATTTGTATCGTCGTGTATTTCTTTTTGACACCATCTTAATTTTTCAGACCAAGCATTATGCGTTCTTCGTGGTCCTTTTGTCAATATTTCTGTGATAAAATCAAGATCTTGAATAAGTTTTAAAACCTTAAATCCTTCTTCTATTCTTGGAAGATTATACCACCACTCTGGCTGTTTCTTAATAAGTTTTGACCTTTCGTATAACCAATCAGGCATATCATATACATTTGTAATTTCTGGTTCTTCTGGTGACGCTAATGTTTGCAAATCTTTTAGCAATGTGCCAGCATAATCAGCAAGAGTTCCATCAAGGTCAACTAATGCAATGTTATCATACATAATTATTCTAGCCTTGTACTATTCTTAGCTTCATGCAAAGAAATAATTAACTTAGATAATGAATTTACAAGATTTTTAAGTTCAGAGTTTTTTGGTTCCATTGCTAATATCTCAAGAGTTTTTGCAGGAACATCAAATGCACTGCCTAATTTTTCAAAAGTTTCTTTATTTAATTCTGCAAGCCCAAATTCAATAGAATTGACTTTGTTAAAACTAAGACCAGATGCAAGAGAAACACTATATCTTGAACCGCCAGAAATTTTCCTTAATTTCTTAAAGTATCTAGCAAATTGTTTTTTATTATAATCCATTACCACTCTTCCTTTTTTTGCCCATAACCTAAAAATGGATTATATTCTTCTTCTCTTACACTTCCGCCTAAACTTTTAATAAAAGCTGAAACTTTATCAAAACAATTTTCACACAAATGGCACTGAGAATGTGTGCAATCTTTATTTGAAGTATATCCCCAATATGCTTCAAGAGTTGCAAATTCATTTCCATGAGTGTCTTTGCAAGTATTGTTACATACATCACAGATTACTTCATCTATTACAATTTTTTCTTTTGGTTTTTTAATAAACATTATTTCATTTCCGAAAAATCTTTTGTAATTGTAGTTTTACATGTTGGACATGCAATTGAAACATAGCCAATATTTAAATTAGTATAATCAGTTTCATAAACATTAGCATCTTCTTTTTCAAAAGAAAAAGAACAATTGCATTTATCACAATCAGCATAAAATTTACGAACATGACCTGTTTTTGAAATATTAATCATTATGCTTTCCTAACAAAACACAATTTAATTTTTCTATTAATTTTTCAGTTTCTTTAAGTTTACAAGATGCTTCTTCTTGGAAAAGTTCTTCTTCTTTCAACATCGTGTCAGATGGTTCTCTATCCCAATGTGGCGGTTGATATCCTGTTTGTCTTGCAGTCTCAATTATTTGATGTAGCATAGAATACAAACTGCCAACAAACTCATTGTATTCGTCATTAGAACCGAAGTAAAACCGACTATTTATCATTTTTTATTCGTTCCTTAGCTTCTACCGCCAATTTATCAACTCTATTGTTTAATTCATCATTCGCATGGCCTTTTACCTTTGAAAAGGTCACATTATGAATTTTATTTAATTCAAGCAATCTTTCCCAAAGATCTTTATTCACAACTGGCTTTTCAGAACTATTAATCCAACCATTTCTTTGCCACTTAACATACCATTTCTGTAAAAAGCAATTAACAAGATAGGCCGAGTCGCTATAAATTGTGATATCTTTTCTATCTTTAAAATATTCAAGTGCTTTTATAGCACTTAACATTTCCATTCTTTGATTAGTCGTTGGAAATTCGCCGCCAGAAATCTCAGTTATTATTCCATTTTCATTGATAATTGCTGCCCACCCGCCGCAATGAGATTCTTGTTTTGGAGAAGAGGCACCATCTGTATAAATATGAATCACTATTCACCTATTTCATTTAAAACATCCATTACTTTTTTAGCATATCCGACCCATTCACAATCAGGCTCATAATATGGTTTAACAATTTCTAATCGTCTTTCATAAGAAACTTTTGCTTCTTTTTTTAAATATGACAAAAATTTCATACCAAATATGTCAATTATAATATCAACAGCTTCTCTTAAAGACAAGCCAATTTGCTTTTCACTCTCAACAATTCTATCGAAAATAATAACACACAGAGAAGCAGTCATGTCTGGACATTCCAGATCGACATACTTCATAAACATATTGTAAAGTTCTTTTGTTTGAAGAATTTTAAATCCAATTGGTTCATTTTCAAATACACACAACCAAACATCATATCTTTCTATAGAATTAATAGGAATTGAATTTAAAAAATTAATATCTCTATTTTTTTCTACAAAAAGACTTAATGCTTCTCTAGCAGCATGAACAGACCTAAATTCAGAGCTTGATTTATTTGTCATGTTAGTGTTTAAAAATGCATAATTTTTTAATTTTTTCTAAATTATCAACAACCAATTTTGAATTTGCAATTGCACATTCAAAATTAATTTCCATTTCTTGATTAGGGTCATTAAGTAAAATTCGATTTCCGCCAGTTTCAAGCTCTAGTCTAGCAATAATTTGTCGGGCTGAAAATAAAACAGAATCTAATTCTTTAAAATTCATTTTCATTTTATTTTCCACTTTGGAGGACGCCTACGTGTTTTTCGTTTTGCCCATTCTTGAGAACCAAATCCACAATCTCTAATTACTCTTGTAATTCTACCAACTATCCCGCTAGTCAAATGCCAAGAATTACACTTGTTACAAAACCAAGGACTCATGCTTTTATTAAAAGCATGAGCCTCTTCTTTTGAAGAAAATTTCTTTTTCTGGCAACTATTTCGTTCGCAAAAAATCGCCTTTTTCTCGCCACGACCCTGATCGTCTTCGTTTCGTGCTTTCTTCTTCATCAGGACCATCCTTTTTATTAAAATATCTATTTGCTCTATTAGCCATATCTAAAATCTCAGTGGCAATTCTTTGAGATTGTGATGAAAGAATTGGCTTTTTAGAATAATTAGGAATTTTAACAGTAAGCGTAACTTTTTCTCCTTCAACAAACGATCCAGAAGAAATAAAGTCTTCTACACTTTTAGAAACAGAGCCTACAGAATTAAAAGGAAACACATATTCTGCAATCATGCCATCTCTTGCTAAAGACAAAATTTCATTTGTCTTTTTTCTTCCTCTTTCTAGAGCAATTTTCAATCCTAGTTGCTTACAAAACACATCTCTAGGACTGCACAACGAATATCCAACATAAATTTTATCATCTTCTTTAGTCGAAGCAATCACCCCAATTCTATTGCCTTTTTTATCTCTTAAATATTTAATCAAAACAGCTTCTGGCTTGTATTTCTTTTTTAATTCTTTAACCTTATCAAAGTGTTTTTCAATTTTTTGATCAACTTTTTCAATAATTTCCGCAAAAGATTCTGGTTTTGACATGGTTTAGACCCTTTCAGTTTTTTTGACCTTGCTTACGAATAAAAGGCTTGTCCTTTGCATCGATTTTATCAGTGCAATTTGGACAGCAATGACGAATTGTATCGAAATTTACCGCTTTTATCCATACCCACTTTTTAGGGAAAAGTGGTACGAATTCATGATTATTACAATAATCACATTCAAAATGAAATAATTTTCCGTGAAACATTTTTATTCTTTAAGCAATGGAACCGGAATTTCTAATAATTTCAAAAATTCAAAATCACTTTCTTTTCTATTAATTACTAGCCAAGGTGCTGTTGGATGAAATTGCATTTTACATTGTTGCCACACATTAGGATCGTCATTTTTCTTAAAAATAACAGCATCCCACCAATCATTATTTTCTTCAATTTTCAAATTGCATGTTTTTAATTCTGAAACTTTAATTGTTTTTATCTGAATTGCGTTTTTATTTCCAATTCCATAATATAAAATATGATCAATATTTTCATTTAAAAACATGTTTGCAAAGTTTTCATAATCAATCTGAGGTTTAAATGCCTTTAAAAGTTTATCATATTTTGATTCTAAAGCAAAACATTTAAACATATTGCCAAACATTACAAGACCACCACAGATAGTTTTAATCGCAGTTCTTCTAATCATTTTATCTTTCTTTCATGGTTAAGCACTCCTTGCAAACAACTCCTACTTTATACCTTTATTTTCTAGTCTAACAATTTCTTCTGCCCAACTTTGTCTTAATTCGTCTAGAGTCATAGATTTTTCAACTGATTGGAATTTCAAAATAGCTTTATCGAAAGTGCAACCATTGTCTGATTTTAAAAACTCTTCAACTGGAAGCAATGATTTTCTTGTGCAATTTACTAATGCTTGCAAAGTTTGATATCTTCTAGTATCTGTAATTGCTGGCGGAATAATATCTTCAACTAATAATTGTAAATTTGACAAATCAACTCTAGATTTCAAGTAAGATTTTAATGATGAAAAATCAGCGGCAGAATAGCTTTTTGGTAGCCATGTATTGACTGCATTTAAATCACAATCTATTCCTTTAAATGTCCATTTAATGAATTCAAGCCTATCTTCTCCTACTGGATCAAGAACCGGAATAATTAAATCGCCAACTCTTCCAGGTCTTCTAATGTCAGGAGACAATTTGTGAATTCTAGCAGTCATTAATAACCAAATAATTTTGCCTTTTAATTTTGGATCAGACATCATTGCTTGAATTTTACCAGTTAATCTTTTTTCTGTTGAATGCGATTCGTCTCCGATTCCACCAAATTGGACATCTGCTTCATCAACGAAAATACAGACTTTATCCAATGCCTCAAGCACACGTCTTAAAGATTCAAAAATTACATCTGTTTGCCCAAACCATTGAGATCGCAAATTTTTAAGAACTAAAACAGGCATTCCTAATTCTGAAGCCACCGCTTCAAAAAGATAAGTTTTTCCGCCACCAATAGCACCAGCGACAGCCGCACCTGACAGTGCCTTTTCAGGCTCAGCTTTAAATCTAGGAATTAATTCAAGTTCTATAAAACGTTTTAATTTAGAAAAACCAACACAATCACTAAGTTTGTGTGTTGGTTTTTTAAATTCAACAACATCATCTCCCAATTGTCCTTTTATGAATTCCTCAACTTTAGAAACAATCATTTCATGATTTAATTCTTTGACATGTTTTGCTTCTCTAAGCAATTGCTGAATTGCCTGCAATGATAGGCCAGCAGTCAATAACGCTAATTCCTTTGTTGTTCCATTCCAGCCATGCTCAATGTTTTTGCAAAAAGAATCAATATAATCTTGTCTTTCCTGTGTATTTGGAGCACCAACTTCAATTGTTAAAATCTGAGGCAGCCTAGATACTTTAGAATTAATTAAACTTTTTGATTCTGAAATAAAACAAACCGTGTCATTTGCAGATTGAAACTCAGGATCAGAAATCCAATCTGTAACAATAGAAATTCTATGAATTTGTTTGTCATTTAAAGAAGAAATGCTTGATTCTGGAAGCAGGAGATCAGCGGCTTCTATAAGAATTAATAAATTTTTGTTTTTAATAATTTTTCTTGAACAAATAGAAAGTTGCCTTAAAAACTCTAAAGCCATTGTAGGATTCCCAATTGAATCCTTTAAAAGTTGTTCAAATTCTTGATAGATTTTTTCTGTTTCAGTCGGTCCTTTAGACTTCAAATCATTTTTCAAATTTTTAAGCACAAATGAATCTGGACTGAATCCTGTTTTCCATTCAAGCCACGCATTTTTAAGACAATTTTTGTCTTCTTCAGATAATCTAACAGGACCATTTAACTCATATACAACTTTAATTAAATTTGCATTATCTAATTTTTTATTTAAAAAAGGAATTAATTGCACATATTGATTGCCATCAAAAAATAAATCATAAATATTACCATATAACACAATACTTCTAGATTGTGCAGAATTCAACACTTTTGCTAATTTTGAATAAAACATGATTTTAAACTCTCAGTCTTTTTCTTTCAAATTCATCTAAAACCGCTCTTAAACGTGGCAAATCTTCTAATTTTATATCAGCACTTTGAAAGTGACCATAATTGCATCTATGCCCAAAAATATATTTAATTGAATTCCAAATTCTCATTAAAAAACTACAATTATCATTCAAACACACAGACACGGATAATTCAACATCAACATTTTCATCTTTGGAAAAATCCCAAATCCTAAAAATTAATTGATGGTCTTCACTAGAACAGTTACAAATAAATAATTCGTCTTTAGAAAAGTTCATTTTATTTTCTCTGGAACCGGTCGATACAATTTACCAAGACAATTCACGCAAAGATTATATGGAATTTTATTATCTGGATTGTTGTAAATATAGTCGTATTCATCAGGCAATTCAAACTCAAATTCGCCGGGCTTTACATTAATTGTCTTGTCTAAATTTGGAGCAAAAATTCTCAATTTTTGTTCGAATCTTATATTTTCTACTCGTATTCTATATTTCATTTAATTTTACCACATGAAATATTCTGGATGGTTTTGAGAATAAATTGCAATGCCATACAAAATACCAGAAAGACCTAATACACTCCACGCCCAACCCATCCCTTTCCACGGAATTTCGTAATATTTCTCAATCAGCCAAATTGCAAACAAAGTTCCAGAAATCCCAAGCAATCTTGAATCTCCATAAGTTGCACCAACATACATTGCAACTAATCCAGAAATAATTGTAACAATATTCAATACCAAACATTGAAATCCATCTCTGCAATACCATTTGTTAGCAACAATTAAAAGACCGATAAAATAAACAAATGGTCCCATAATTGACATTCCATCAGCGAAAAGCTTATAAACTTCTCCATCATGATTTCCAATTGTAACAAACTGATGAATTAAAGTAATAAAAAATGCCGACGTAGTTCCTCTTGCAATACTTGCATCATCATTAAATCCAATAATTGCACAAAAAGGCATAACAAAAACAGAAAACCCAAGAAATCCAAAAAATGCAGCCACACTTAAAAATCCAAGAACAGCACTGTTCACATAAATTGCCGCAAACCCCCACGCAAAACTACAAATTAAAAACTCAAAACAATTAAATCCTTTTAAATCTAAGCGTTTATGTGTCAATGCCACAGTAGGAATTAACGCCAAGCTACATGGAAATGCGATATGAATTTGATAAGCTGGCCAATTGACTGCTGTTAAAACCCCTGTAACTGCAATTAAATATCCAAAAAATTCATATGCGGCCAATGGTATTTCAGTAAAGAAATCAATTAAATATCCACCAATTAACCATGCCACGGCAAGCACTAATAAACACGCAGCAATAAATAAAACAATATTAACAAATGTTAAAAAGCCGCTGACTTTAGCCCAAAGAGTTGGATCAACTTTTGCTAATTCTTCAATTTCTTCTTCGCTCAAATTTTTACTAATAATTTCACTTGCATGTTTTGCAAATTCTTCTTTATTTTGAATATATCCACGTTCTTGAAGACGTTTATAGGCTTGAACATCTTTTTTAACTTCTTGGATATTTACAGTATCCGATGCAATACCGCCAAATAAAGCCATTGCCAATAATAAATGTTGCATAATTCAATTCCTATTCTAAATACTTTAAAAGAGAGCCATTCTGTCTAATGTGTCTATTAAAATCTTCCATAGAATCATTTGAAACAATTTTAATTTCTTCCAGTGGAGCGAACGTATGACTTGGTTTCATTCCATTATGGTAAACAAATTCAACGAATTGTTCTCCATTATTTCCAACATGAAATCCTGTAACAACACCATATTTTCTTTTATGTTTAATTGGAGTTTTATTCAGAACTGGCTGACTAATTGCTTCCAACTGAAGCTTTGTTGATTTTAATTCACGCTCTAAATTTCTAATTTTATCTTTTAATTTTTCGGCGTTCATTACTTCTCCATTGATTTTTCAAAATACTTTTTTTCACGTGGATATCGATTTTGTTCTTTTTTAGAAAGCTGTTTAAATGCAGATCGTAATGGCAAATTTCCAAGACCACGAGTAGCAATTAAATCAGAAAGCGGCAACGGCGATCCATTAAAAATGTCAAGTCCTTTATCTGCACGTCGTCTATACAGCTTAACCCTTCTTTCTTTTTCACATTCAATAGCTCTATCCAAAGTGAAATTACTTTCTTTCTCTTCTCCATATAAAGGAAAGTATTGAGAATGATCTACTCCAGAATTATTATAATCTTCATCGTCAAATTTATAACTATATGGATAATCAGACATGGTGCAACCTCAAGACTTTTTCGGAAAAACAACAGTTCTCAATTCTTCTTTTTGTTTATTAATTGCCTCAAACTCTGTTGGCGAATTTGGATTATAAATTGGACTTGATTTATCGTAAACTATGGTCGATCCATTTTTACCATCAGCATGATATTGAGACAATCCAATAACACGATCAGAAATTAAAAGTGCCTCATATAATTCATGAGTTACAATTAGCATTGTATATGGAGGATTATCTGGATTATTAGAATTTTCTTCTCTGAATTTTAAAACTAATTTTTGCAAATCTTCACGAGTCTGTTCATCAAGAGCACCAAAAGGTTCATCTAAAAGCAATACTTTTGGCCTCATAATTAAACTCTGAGCAATTGCTACTCTCTGTCTCATTCCACCAGAAAGTTTATTAGGATATAAATGCCCAGAACCGCCTAATCCCATTTTTTCTAAATAAGTTTGAGCCAATTCATGATGCTCTTTTTTCTTTTTATTCCAAAAAAATGGCCTACACATTCTTGTCATAAAATTAGTTTCGTCTAATTTTAGACCAAAAGCAACATTTTCTTTAGCTGTAAGAAAGTCATATAGCGGATAATGTTGATAAACAATTCCAACATCTCTATTTGGACCACAAATCAATTTATTTCCAGCAAAAATCTCTCCACGCTCAGGCGGATCAGTGCCCAAAATAGCCTTTAACAATGTTGATTTTCCGCAGCCACTTGGACCAACAACCGCTACAATTTCACCTTGAAAAATTTCAACATTAACATTGTTCAATACTTTTTTATCACCAAAAGAATGATACACATTTTTAACCGACAATGCTAATTTAGACATTTTCGTCATTACCATTTTCGTCACTTTCCTCTTCTTCGCTATCATCTTCTTCGTAATCGTATTCACTACTGCTTTCTTCCCATTCCGATTCATATTCTTCTGAAGACGATGAAACCTTTTCCGCAGGTTTTTCATCACCATCTAGTTCATTCAAAGCATTGTGTAATTCTTCCCAATCAAAATTATTCATATGCTGATCCTCTTAATTTTACCGGAGTTTACCGCTTCTGTAAATTTACCAACGTAGTCAACGTCAAATTTTCTGATTTCTGGCCAGTTTTCTATCGCAAACCATCTAAACCAGCCACTTGTTAGTGTGGTACACACTCGTTTTAAAGCATAGTTAAATGCTTCTGTAGAGTCTATATCTACATGCTTTTGCCACCCAGGTATAATTTTTCTTTCAAGTGCAATAGCATAACATTCTTCTCGCACAGTTCTTATCTTGTCAATATGTTGAAGTTTATCAAATAATTCTTTATCTATAAAAGCTTTTGTTTTGTCATATTTTAATGAAGAATACAAAGGCTCTGAATAATATGAGGTTGCCACATGCAAATCATCATGCAAGTAAAATCTTTCTACTGATTTTGACTTTAGAAAAAAATCGTCATTAGACATTTTTAAACTTTTATTTTTACTTTTCTTATTTTTAAATTTTTTGTCAGTTTCATACTTTCTGACCATATATCCAATCATTTCTTTATTTTCGCAATTTGCCAAATCAACATTGCTCTTTAAAAAATGATAATCTTCAATATTTTTATCCCAATGTATTGGATATGTTATATGAGTTGTTTTTAAAAACAATAAAGTTTGCGGACTTGCAACATAAAAATCATCTAAAACATGGAGTTGGTTCGATCTGGCTTCACAAAAAAGTTGTGCCGAACTTTTTTCGTTTTCATTAAAAACATTGTTGTAAATTGAAAATTCAAATTTTCTTTTAGTTTTAGTTGTAGCAAAAAATTTACTTTTATTTACATCTAAAAAATATGAATTAATATTTTCTTTATTTTTTAAAACCCATTTTGAAAGCTCTGATATAGTACAAAACACATCCCAATCTTTTGGAACTCTAAAGTCCAAAAAATGGAAATAAGCAGCTTGTGAACCAACAAGAAGCATTGTTTACCTATTGTTTAACAAATCATCCAAATTTGTTTCATAATCAACAATGTGTATAATTTGACCGTCTAACAAATAATGTCTATGATTTCTGTCTTTTGAATCTACCCAATACAAATATTCAGATGACTCTCCATAAGTTCCATCTTCTCCTAAAATTTCATCTGTGAAATATACGTCATCTTTAATTTTAAAATAAAGACCGCCGCCTTGTGAACCAGTAGTTTTTTTAGGAGTCAACCGTTTTCCACTGCTGGTAACTTTACCTTTAACAGTTGAAAATAAAATTAATTTTCTATCTACCGGAGAAATAACATACAAATACCAAATATCAGTTTTTGAATCAATTTTAATTTTATTTAAAATACTTTCTTGCTCTAAAGTATGTCCTTCTTTATTTTTCGAAACTTCATCAACAACTGCCATTTTAGTTCCAGAAATTGATTGCACTTCATGTGAACATGCACAAATTGTCAATGGAATTAACATTAAAAATAATTTCATTTTTTTCTTCCAATATGAGTTACCCAAAAATACTTACATCTTTCACAACACGTAACATTGTAATCACTGTCAACCAAAGATGCAAATCTAGCGTAATAAATTGGGTCTTTCCTAAAAAGACTGACTTGATGAGTGGTCGTAATTTTTTTCAAAATAATCGGATCATCAAACCATTCTGGAGCATCGATTCCCCATTTATCTCCAAAATTTTCTTTTAGTAAATTTATATTGAATTCATTTTTATCTGTTTTGATTTTACGTTTTTTTGCCTCTTCTATCATAGCACATGCGTAAATGTATAGAGTGTATTCTGATTTTTTCCACATTAAAACTGCTGGATGATTTCTCCAGCCTAATGATTGACCAGAAAGAACCTTTAAAATTTGATAACATTCAAGAATTTGTTTATTTAAACGTTTGGAGTCAAGAATAGACGCAGATTCATCAAAATAAATTGATGGAAAAAATGTTTGCATATACCTACCAAAACCAAAACTGCCGCATTGCGGCAGTTTTGGTTTTTTAATGTTAAATGTTTTTAATGTTCGATAATTACACTTTTATGAAATTGAATTCCATTTGGAGTATTTGAAATTCCTTCATGAACATGAATTCTAGAACTTCCAATACATCCGCTATAACTAGAAACACAACCAGAAAAAGAACACAGAATTGCAAGACATAAAAAGACAATTTTCATAACATTATCCTTTCTAAATTATTCTCCAAACCACGCACACACAAAACGTCTAAATTTAATTAACAAGTAGTCCATTGACCAACCAATTATTCCCAAAATCAACAAATAAACATAAACCACATTCATGTTTGACATTCGGCTTTGAATTTTAAGTCTATAGCCAAACCCAACATCACCATTCGCCCATTCCGCAGCAATTAAAAACAACATCGCAGGACCAATCGAAATTCTAATTGCCTCTAATATTCTAGGCATAATTTGTTTAATGACAACCTCAATTATAACTTCGGCAGTCGAAGCTCCCAAAGTGTAACTTTTGGCAATCGCAAAATCCGTAACATCTTTTTTTGCTGCCTGATATACCGATTGTGTCAATGACGGAAAAATTCCGAATGCAATCATTGAAATATACAATTTTGTCTCGATTCCAAACGTAACAAAATAAAGAGCAAGCATAGCAGTTGGAGGCAAAAATGCGAAAAATGAAATTGGAGGAATTACAAAAGCCTCAACTTGTGAACTACATCCAGCCAAAATTCCAACTACAAAAGACAAACAGATTCCACATGCCAATCCCATAAATAATCTAGAATATGTTGCCGACAGATCTTCAATAATCCAATTATGACCAGCTTTATCTGTTGTAGATAAAGTTTTAATAGCTTCAACAAATTGATACGCATTTGGAATAGTTTGATCTTTTGAATTTATTTTGTGTTGCCTATATGACAATCCAGAATAAATCAATACACAAAGAACAAAAGAAATTATTCCAAGAATAATTCTTCTTTGTTTTGTAATTGGTTGCCTAATCATTTCATACTTTCTTGCTCAATTGTCATTTTATTATTTTTTCACTTCAAATGTCCAACATGGATCGCCTGTTTCATTCCAATCAGGCTTGTTATATGTAACTAGCCAACCACTATCTCTATACAATTTCTCAACATTAAGCCAGCCCTTATCATACACTTCTCGCATATTAAATCCAAGTTTGGTTAAACGAGAATCCACAAGACTTTGATGAACATAGGCTCTATTATTTCCAAATTTTTCATTAATCAATTCATTAAAGACTTCAATAATTTGATCTGGAATTTGATTTATTGAAGACGCCTGAACTTCTGATGGAGTAATAGGTTTCATTATTTCCCTTTATTCATTTTAATTTCAAATAATTCCTTGCCTTTATAAAACATCATTGTTGATCCTTCGTGACACAATCTCATGTCATTACTGATCGCAGGGTCATCCAAAATTTTCAAACTTGTAGAATCATCATTTCTAAAAATCTCAAGTTTTTCATCTTCTGTCATCAACAAGCAAATTCCGTTATCTCCAACTGTAAAATTAATTCCAGAATAATCAACATTTTCAACTTTTCTTAAATTGTATTTTTGATAATTATCATAAAATCTAAAAACATATCTGTCATATTTTCCAGAATTAACTCCAATAATAACCAACACATTATTTTCAAATTTAGCGTCTATAATACGGACGCCATCTAATTCTTGAATGTTAATTTGATAGCAATGTCCTGGAATTGGGAATATGCTCGCTACCCATCTCCCAATCATATTTTGAATAATTACACCTTCGAAAAGACGAGTCGCACCCGGCATATCTAAAACTTGGCCAACAATTTGACTACTAGCCACAATATCATTGCCAAACTCAATAAATTTCAACTCTAGAATTTCTATTCCATTTTTAATGTAAAGTCTGCCATTGGACTCCATTAAATTTTCAGCATTACAACAATAACTTAATGCTGTTCCATTAATTGGATTAACTAATTTAACCAAACTATTTTCAATAAACGCCACAATTGGCGTTCCCATTTTTGGAGTAAATACAACATGACAATCTTTATTTGGCAATCCATAAGTTCTATTATTAAATTCAATTGTTGAATTGCCAATTAATACTCTACTTCTATCTGAAGCATAGAATTTATTAATAATCTCTTTAATTTCATAAATTTTATTAATAATAAGTAAATTACTCCCAACAACTTGTTTGATTTTAGCCGCAATCACACCAGCAACATCAAAATCAACTGGTGGCGGCTCTCTTAGACCTTTTTCAAAAACATCATGAAACCACTGTTTAAGTCCATTTGGGATTACATCTAAAGGATAACAAACTTTTGGCACTGACACATCTTTATTAAAAATGGAAACATTTTGTTCCATTCTGGCATTTACACGAGCATCTAGGTCTAAAGACTCAAATTTCGGATGACGACCTTTGTATGGATGAATACCAATAAGCAATTGAAAAGTAACTACCGCCCAAGAGAACCAATCAGTTCCCTCAGAAAATTTACTATTATGTCTGTCTCTAATCGAATCCATAATTGCAGTTGCTGGATAATTTTTTGTTTGATAGCTGTTGGTATCAATTGCAACTACTTCATCGAATTTTTGCGTAATTAAAAAATTCAATTCATTTAAATCAACAATTAAAATATCCTTTTCATGAACAAATTGAACAATATCTCTTAACTTTTTACTTAAATCAAGAAGCAAATCATGAGTCACATTATTTCTTTGATGAAAGGTCTTCGTAAATAATTGACACAAAGCATAAGTGTCTTTAACAAACCTCATCGTATGACCAATAACAACATTTTTTTCATTAAGAATCAAATGTTCTGGTCTAATAATTTCTTTTCTATCCAAAACAGACAATTCCTTAATTTTGCCAACAGGAATCATCTTTTTAACATCTTCATAAATTGCATATCCTGTATTGCCTTTTGCATATACGGATTTTTCTCCACCTTTCGCAATAAAGTCTCTTTGCGTTAAGTTAGTTTCTCCAATTCCTTTAACGAAAATTTTCATTATTGCTTTCTAAATTTCTTTTTAAAGACACTGTTTGAAATAAGTAGCAATACAACATGCAACATGAGATGTTAATGGATCAGTAATTTTTACGCCACGACATTGAAATCCAGTAATTTTCGACAAAAGATTTTCGACTTCTTCTCTGTAAAGATTTAAAAAATAAATTTTAGAATCTTCGTCTTCAAGTTTTTGCAAAGATTTAAATCTTCGTTTTGAAATTTGCAAAAACTTTACAACTCTACCAATTAATTTTTTATCATTTTTTTCAGATAATATTTTTCCAACACTAATTTCACTAGGCAGCGAGCCAATTGTTCCTGTTACGTCAAACATTTTTAATTTCCTTTGTCATATATTGCAGCCACTGTAAAATCATCATTATTTTGCCATCCCAATTCCGCAAATGTTTCAAACGCTTTTGCCATTCGTCTTCTGACAAATTCTCCATTGAAATTTTTAAACTTCAACATTTCTTCAATAATTTTTTCTGGTGGGATTGCAACCGTTGTTACTCCTGTTCCAGAATTTAACAATTGTACAAACGAACTTACTCCATCGCTGGCAACCCCCACTAAATCAAAATCAAAGCAACTAAACGCAAATGAATGACATCCGCCATTGTCTGGTATAAATGAATGTTCATAACATTCTACCTGATTAACTTTATCTTTATCATAACAAGTAATTACATTGGTTTGACCAAATCTAGAAATATATTCTTCTTTAACAGATTTATCTAATTCATATCTTAAATAATATGGAGCACCAGATGGATATTTAATTTCTTTCCAAACAAAAGTTCCATTTTTTCTTCTGGCAAAAACATATCCATCACCTATACACCTAACAACAAAATTATCATTTTTCTTAAATACAGACAATAATGTTGCACTTAATGTCTCTGCTGGATATCCCATCATAATACAATAGAGCTTTGCTGTAGCCAATACACTTTCTGCAAACGCATTTTGATGAAAGTCATTTGTTAAATATAATCTTGCCGCTCTTGCCAATAATCGTGCCCCAACATCAGAATCAATTGCTGTAGAACAACCATCACACAAAATGACATAATCTGCCCCGGCGATTGCGTAATCTTGGCAATCTTTGTGAGTATGTCCAATTTTTGAAAATTTATCAGTTTCCATTTTTAATCCTTAAAACTAGATAACCACAAATTAACAGAAGCATCTGATGGCATTCGCCAATCGCCTCTTGGCGACAAACTAACCGAACCAACTTTAGGACCATTTGGAACACAATTACGCTTAAATTGTGCTGTGAAAAATCTATCATAAAACAATTTCAACCATTTTTTAATTTCATCAGCAGTATAATCTTTTTCAAATTTTGCAAAACTTGCCATCCACAAAGTTTTTTCTGGCGTCCACCCATTTCTCAAAAGACCAGCTAAAAAGAAATCATTTAATTCATAAGGACCAACAGATTCTTCTGTTGACTGTGCGATTTCTCCATTTTTGGCTGGCAAGAGTTCTGGTGAAATAACAGTGTTAACAATTGACAACAAAGTTTCTTTAACAGTCAAATCATTGTTAAATTCTGTTTCTGCGATATATTTAACTAAAAATTTAACCAATGTCTTTGGAATAGAACAATTAGGATTATACATCGACATATGATCGCCATTATAAGTACACCATCCCAATGCTAATTCAGACATATCTCCAGTGCCAATGACAAAACCAAGAGACATTAAGAATAAAGTTCTAACTCTGGCTTGAACATTTTCAAACTGTAAATCTTTGCTATTTTCAGGAAGATTAGAAATAAATTTAATAAATTCGTTTACATCGACTGGCGACGTTGAAATCAAATCTGTTTTAAATCTATCAAATCCAAATGGCTTAATTCCAACAGAATGAAACACTTCCATACATGTTTTACGAATGTCACATTTCATTTGAGAAATTCCCAAATGATTCATCAAATCCACAGCATTCTTTAATGTTTTTTCAGTAGTTCCAAATCCCGGCATTGTCACACCAAGGATAGATTTTCTATCAATAGAAAGCATATCGCAAGTTTTAACAGCAACTAGCAGTGCAAGAGTAGAATCTAAGCCACCAGAAACGCCAATAACTAAAGGCTTATCCAATTTTACTTTATTAGCAGATTCATTAAAATCAAATCTACTAATTCTTTTAGCCAATCCAGCACATTGAATTCCAAAAATTTCTTCACATCTATTTTCTAATTCTAACCCATTATCTGGAACGAAGGGCTTGGCGGCGACAACACGCTTTAACCCATTAACTTTCCAATTTTCTTTATTGATATCAATAACTCTAAAATTAGAAAGTTTAGAATAAAATGTATTTGTCTTTCTGCGTTCATACAGAAGTTTTTCAACATCAATATCAACGCAAATTCCATTTGCTCCACGCAAAAATTTTTGTTGTTCTGCTAGAATAGACCCATTTTCGGCAATAATGTTGTGTCCGCCAAAAACCACATCGTCAGTAGATTCGGTGGGACCACAACTGCAATAAGCATAGGCCGACATACAACGACCAGATTGATTATTAACTAATTCTTTGCGATATCTTGATTTTCCAACTGTTTCATTTGAAGCAGATAAATTCAAAAGGATTAAAGAACCGGCCTCTGCTTGTTTAGAAGATGGGGGAATTGCCATCCACAAATCTTCACAAATTTCACAAGAAAAAACAACATCTGTCTTGCGAAATTTAAATAATAAATCAATACCAAATGGGATGTCATTTCTATCAAATGGAATATTAATATATTTTTGCTCACTACCATTAGCAGGAGAAAACCATCTAGCCTCTTCAAATTCTTTGTAATTAGGCAAATTTTGCTTTGGAATAAAGCCCGCAATTTTCCCAGAATGCATTACAGCAGCACAGTTGTATAAAGAATTATTAACAGCAAGTGGCAAACCAACAACAACAACTTGATCTTGATTAACTTCTTTTGCTAAATTGCAAACTTGTTCAATAGAAGAATTCAATAAAATAGGCTGAAGCAGCAAATCTTTTGAAGTGTATCCAGTAATTGAAAGTTCTGGCAATAAAATAATGTCGGCGTCTACAGATTTAATAGCAGAAACAATATTAATTCTATTTTGAATTGGATCGCCAACTTTAACAACCGGAGTTACGCAAGAAACTCTGACCATTCCAAAAGAATTCATAATTCTCTCCATACAATATAAGCGATAAATTCTATACAGAATTATCTTATTAAGAAATCTGCGGGTTGTAAACAGACGTTATAAAATTTCGTGCAACGACTTTCCAAAGAACGTCCAATTTGCAACCCGCAGGGCGTCGGCATCGCCTGTAGCCTTAGAAAGAACATCGCTAATTTTAACAACTTGAATTTCTCTGCTATCTAAGTTTTTGCGAATACTTCTTAATTTAATTACAATATTTAATGCTGGCGAATTATCAAAGTCATTTGTAAAATGAGTGCCAATTCCAAATGCACATGGAATTCCTAATAAATCGCAATGTTTCTTCAAAGCAATTGCAGTTTCAACATTTAATCCATCACTAAATAAAATTTGTTTAGACGCAGGATCAATATCTAAAGAGCGGTAATGATTAACAATATTAACAGCATAATCAAATGGATTTCCACTATCTTGCCTTACACATTTATAAGCATTTGCAAGCTTTCTATCAAAATCATCCAAAAATACTTTTGTGGTAAAGGTATCCGTTAAAAATACACTTAAATCATTGCCATAAACTTTAATCCAATTTTCCATAGAAAATCGGTTAGCATATCTTAATGATTCTAAAGCCGAAACGCCCATTATAAACTGGTGAGACATTGTGCCTTTAGGATCAACATCATGTAACATTGCCAAATACACATTGCTTGTTCCTACAAACCCTGGAAAGTGTTTCAAATTTCCAACAACTCTGTCTTGTTCTGCACTGTTTCTTCTTCTTCTTGTTCCGAAATCTGAAAAAACGCAGCCAGCAGACGAAAGAGCACTGCCTTTATTTCTAATTTTATCCGTTTGAATTTCATCTAAACAAACTGTTTCTTTCCACTTGGTGTCAATTGTTTCATAATATGCTTCGCTAATCGCTGCAAGTAATGGAACTTCCCAAAAAATAGTTCTATGCCACGGACCATTTACAGTAATAGACAAATTATGATCTTTTAAATTAATGTCTAATTCACTTGAATCAAATCTATAATTTTCCAGATATTCTAAATAATGCGGAGTTAGATAAGAACACTTGCGTTTCAAGAAACTCTTTTCTTCTTTCTGAAGACGCAATGACTCAAGATCTCTAATTTTAGAAATCAAACAATCTAGGAAATTTCTATTAAATGGAGTCTTATTTCTATTAATGAAATTAAAAGAAGCAATTGCTTCTGGATATAATTGCAATACCGCTTGGCCAACCGTATAAGTATACAAATCATTGTCTAGTAAAGAAGCAAGCATTTTTTCTCCAAAAATAAGTTTACAGATCACGGCTATTGTAGCATCTTGCTCTAAGTCTGTAAACGCAAACAGCCCGATTAAATATCGGGCTGTTTGCGTTTACAGTTTTAAGTTTTATTTAATTTCATATGTTGATTCAAAAAAACTACGTTTAACAATCCATCTATCATTTGGATCAGAAATTGATTGTAAAACATAATCTCCAAGCTCTCCATATTGAATAAATCTCTGTTTTCCATCAAGAACTTGTTCATCGCCCCACAATCCGAACAAAATAAAATTTCCATCAAGGCAAACTTCATCTGGAACTTGTGCAGCTAAAACTTCATTTTCTGGTTTAGGACTACAGTGCATCCATCCATCTTTGTCAATTTTTGTCACAGAATATTTCGCAAGCAATTTTTCAGAAGATTGTTGCCAAACATCACCCTTTTCTCCCATGCACACAACGCTGGAAGATTTCAACATCTGTGACCCTTCAAGGGTGTCAAGCAAAAATTTATTAAGCACAGTTTCATCTGCCAAAAGTGCAGATAAAGCTTTTGCCTTAATTGATTTTGTTTTTGTTGCCTTTTGAAAAGTCAACCATGCTAAATCAACTTCATCAAGTGGAATTGTTTTAGTATTTGTCATTTAATTTCCCTTTCCAAAAAGACACAAAATCTTTTGCGGCTTTTTCATCTAGTTTATAGTAACCACTTCCATCAACATATCGTTTTTCAAGACGATCATGATCAGAAGTTGCTAATTGATATGGCAACGCATCATATCCAATTAAGGCACCAATCATTCCTAAGCATAAATCATTTGAATTTGATTTACTAGATTTTGCATTTTTAATATATTCGATAATATTAAAAATACTATCAAGTTTTTCAAAATCCTCATCTGGAATTGAAATCTCAAACTCGTCTTCAACATCC
>JACCDR010039226.1_pt1 | contig 23993 bp, 18 predicted proteins | sample 7446431 | NCBI WGS metagenome assembly JACCDR01 (sample SAMN15323443, study PRJNA562643) | freshwater metagenome | isolation source: river surface water | place: USA:Blue River Watershed | collected 2017-08-17 | reverse complement strand
GCCGCAATCGGAACAGTGTAGCTTTCTGCCGCGCGCGTGGCCGCAGCCGGAGCGCCGATGGTCGGAAGAATTGGGGTGGAAACGCAGAAGCCCGCTTCGGCTTGCGGCCAACCAATTTCAAACTGGAAGTCGTAAGCCAAGCCAATGACAACTGTGAAGCGAATACCCTGTGTCATTCTGGCAACCGTGCCGCCGGCGTCCAGTGTTTGAACCGTTCCGAAGCGGGTCAAAACCCCCGTTCCGGTGAAGGGAATGTTCAGCGTCCCAACCGCTGCGCCAGCTGCTGTGCGCGAGACAATGTTGTGGTCAGTTCCGCCGTGAGAGCCGGAAACCAAGCGGTAAAACAAGCTACACGCCCATTGCTGCGAAGGCGTTGCGACGATTTGAGTGCTGGACTCAAAATTCATGACATATTGAGCGCCGGTTGCTGTTCCAACAACCTGATACCGAACCCACTGAATCCCGCGAGTGGTTCCGGTAGCAATGACGTTGGTCGTCAGGCCCGCGGTATTTGCAATGCTGAAATTTGTCGGCAGCGTTCCAGGCGTGCCCGTGACAGCACCTTCCTGGCGCGGATTCCGGTTGCTGTTCGTCCGCGCGCCCTCGATCAGCAGCCCCAGGCTTTCGCCGTTTGTCTGATCGTAGCCAAACCGGGGAATGTTTGCTGCGATCTCGTTCCAGACGCCATTGGCATCTTCGATCATCGCGACGGATGCCCGAGCAAATACCCCAAGCGAGTGAATTGTCCGCGTGTTTGCGAAATCGTCCAGATACACGGGCCTGAGCGTCGTCATGATCAGTAGCTCTCCATTTCGCCTGTTGTATCGGTGCGTCCGACCGATACACTATTTCCAGTCGTTACCGAAATGCTAGTAGTTCCGTCGATTGTGTCGGAACCACTTCGCGCGATGGTGATAGTTGTTCCGCGGGCTTTGAAACCGACGCGGAACCAAGGATGCAACGCTGCCCAAGCTGGCAACGTGAAAGTCGGTGAACCGCTTGTGGCTCGGAAAATCTTCCCGTGGTCTTGGGGGGTGATTTGATAGGAAGAATTCTGCGTTACCACGCGCGCGCCGCTGAGGGCACGAGCATCTGCAAACGCAGCGCTTCCCACGTCGATCGCACGGAGGGAATCTAGCGGTCCCGCGCCCGCGCCGGTGGAGTAGGTGTGCAGCGCAAGCGCCACGCCGGTTAGGGCAAAAGCAGGGGCTCCGGCAATGCCATCAGCGTTAGAAATTGTAACACCGTTGCTTGCGCTTGGAACTCTCTTAACAAAAGTATCTGGGGCCGTTTGGTGCAAAGCCCCCGCAACAGTATCCATCCCTGCAAGAGCCGTAAGCGTTGCATCCGCAGCTTGGGCGCCGAGTGTTCCGAGAGCCGCTGTCGCGTCCGCGTCATCCAAAAGTGTGCGAGCAAAACTTGTAAAAATCGTAACAGCAGAAGTATCTACGCCTGTAAAATACGGCAGCCGATCCGCCGCTGTTGTAAGGCCAGCAAGTGCTGTAAGCGTTGCATCAGAGGCTTGTGCTCCAAGCGTTGTGCGCGCCGCTGCGGCGTCAACATCGTCAAGCAATGTGCGGGCAAAAGCCGTAAAAGTCGCCAGAGTCGCTGTGTCCGCGCCGTTAAAGTAGGGCAAGCGGTCAGCTGCGCCAGTCAGGCCAGCAAGGGCCAGCAGCGTCGGGTCAAGGCCCGCCGGTGAGACATTAGCAAGGGTTGCTGTGATCTGAGTAAAGGCTGACAAGTCAGTGACTAGTGCGGCTGTCCAGCCTTGCGCGTAGGTGTCGCTGGCTCCCGTGTGGGAAAACAGAGCTTCTACAATTGAAAAGTGCGGATAACTCCATACTGTTCCAATGTCGCCAAGAATAACGCAGTTGTTGCCTGCTGCGTTTACGGCAAGTCTTACTTGAATATCAAGCGTGCCAAGGCTAATTTTAGCTGTATTGGACCACGCGCCGGTCGTGCGGTATCCCTGCACAAGCACGTCAACTGCGTGAGCAGGGGTATAAAGCAACCCTTTGATCCGAAGCTGGTGCATGACGTTTGCAACAGCCGGCGCCGAAAAAACAATCGCACCAGTAGCCGTGCTGCTTGTGTTGCGATAACTTGCAAGCTGGTGAACCGTGCGAGCTAGTGTGCTGTCTGCAAGCGGCTCTGAAAACAGAGTGCGCCCACTAGCTCCGCCAAGCTCTACCGACATTCCCGACAACACACTAAGACCCGAAAGTTGCATGGTCAGTGTGGTGCCAGCGTAAAATTTAATTGGACGAGTTGTTTCTGGAACCCCTAGCCAAAGTGCGCCGCTTTCAATGCCAATGGCGTAGTCTGCCGACGATACGCCAAGTGCAGGCCAAAGCACAATTTTTGCGCCAATGCTGCGGGTAGTAAAAGTAGGCGCGCCAACATTAGTCGCTCGAAATTCGATTAGGTTTGGGCCAGCATTGTTAAGTAGAATGCCTCCATTGATGGTCTGAAGACCTGCCCAAGTATTGGCAATGGAAAGTTGTCCCCAGCGTGCGTCACCATCTGCTCGCGTAGGAACGCTTGTCGAAGCTCCAGCTCCAATCGCCCGCTTTGTAAACGAAGTCGCCCCATCTTGCTCAACCAGCCCCGTCGTTCCGTCAAGCGCGGCCAGCCCCGTCAACGTCGCATCGAGTGGCTGATAAATCGAAGCAAGCGCCGTTGCGCTTTTTACTTCATCCCATACCGCCGCGCCGGTCGTCTCGTCCCGGCAAATCCACCACTGTCCAGTATCCGTTCTCAACCACCAGTAGCTTTGCCGGACGCCAAGCGTTGCCGCGTCGTCAGTGACGGTCGGAGCGCGCGTTTCGACAAAAACTGCCGGTTTGCCGAGAGGGACAGTGGTCATTACAGGAATTGCTCATACCGAGTGTTGTCGCGTTTGGCGAAATTTGCCCCGGTTCCGGTTGCGACAGTGACGGAAGTTGAGGCTGCCCCGATCACGTCGGTTCCCGCGCGGGAGATTGTCAGGTTGGCACCGCTCCGGTTCCAAACTCGGACGTTCCAGCCGAATTTCACCGTGGACAACCTCGGCAGCGTCCACGTCAACGTGCCGCTTTCCGCGACGAGCAGGAGCCCCTGGTCGGTTTCCAGGATTTGATAAGCCGCGCCGCGCGCGACAGGGTAAATCCCACGGAGCACTTCGGCGCTGTAGAACGCCGCCGAGCCCAGGTCGATGTTTCGCACTACGTCCAGGGGACCAGCGCCAATCCCTTGTCCCCCGCCGGTGATGGCAAGGGCGGCGGCCAGGGCGTTTTCCGCCGCCTCCGCCGCCCCGATCATCCCGGTATATTGGAACGAGATTGTCTGCGCCAACAGCGCCACATCGTTCAAGTCCGGAATGAAATATGTCCGATGCCCGCCGGAGGGGTAATCCCCCGGAACCCGCGCGGCCAGCCTTGCAGCAGCAGAATCGCTCATTACAAAACTTCCTCAACCCGAAAGGGGAAATTGGCTCGATCAACGCCGGTCCGGGGGATCAGCCCCGGATCGACAAGCCGGCCAAGAAATGCTGTTCGAATCCAGTGGTTTGTTTCGTCGGGAAACGGAAACCACAGAAAAACTTGGTCGATATCCGCCCCGCGCTGCATCTCCATTCCGCGCGAAAGCGCCTCGTCACGCGGGAGGTTGTCGATGATGCCTGCGGCAACGCGAGGCTTTTCCTGACGATCAAAGTTCAACCCGCCGCCTAGGGATTCGACAAAAGTCGTCCGGAAACGGAAACCTTCGGAATAGTCCCGGCCCGGCAGCATGGAAACTTGCCAGCCTTGCGAGACCTCAAAAAGCCCCGCCTCGACGTAGCCGGCGGCGTTTGTCTGGTCGTCGATTTCGAGAAGAAACGCGCGCGCGTAATACACAGCCCCAAGCCAGATTGGCCGCGTGGCAGCATACCCGGCGATATCTTCCGCGGTCGGCTTCCCATCCCACCAGTTATCATCTTCCCATTCCAGATCGCCCGGAAGGAAAGAGCTGGGCCATGTGTCAAACCAGCCGGAATCGTAAAGAAGAATTGTTCTTCCTGTATCTTGGTAAAGCCGGAGGCGGAGCTTTGAAGCCGTGGTCAGATTGTGCCGAACCAGTCCAAAAGCCTGCACGCTGCGCAGCTTTGAAAACGTCCCGATGACTTGAGTTGAGGACAGATTGAGGTTTGTGCTCCGCGCCACCCGCGCAAGCGGCAAAACCGCAAGATTTGCCGCAGGGTATTCCGCGAGCCAAGAGCCGCCAGACCACGTTACGTCTGTCGTCCACCTCGGCCAGCCAAACACGATGTTCTCTGCCATTCTATCCCCACAAGTCTAGTTCAAGAATTTGCCTAGCCGCGTTAAGGGAAATTCCCGTGACCACGAAAAGTTTGCCACTGGAAAATCCAAAACGCGAGAGCACTACGTTAACCACGTCCCCAAGATCAATCAGGTTGGTGGTAGAGTTGTCCAAAGCAACCTTGACCTTGAAACGGTCGCGCCGGACTTTGTAGAGGGCAAGGCGCCGAGCCACCTCGGACAGGGCCGCGGCGTCGGCGACAAGCAGGGTTTCAAATTCAAGTTCTCCTGCTTGAAGATGCTTGGTTTTCACCGAGGCGTCATCGGAGATTACCGTCCGCCATTCTTGTGAAAGCGAAGCGACCAGGGACGCGGAAACCGTCGCAGCGAGAGAGTCCGCGTTTTGCGGAGAAAACGTCCGCTTGAATTTGAGCTTTGCTCTCCAAATCGGAACGCCGTTTCCGGAGTCGGCGGAGGGGAGTTTTTCGATCGAGACGATATCAAGGGTAGTCGCGGTTGCGGTTTCGGTCTTGGTAAGCTTTTTCAGCGTTGCAACAGGGGTGCCGGCGGGCGCCACAAATTGCTTCATCCGCAACTTGCCAAGGCGATCGAACCCAAACCACGCCCCGGCGCTTTGCGCCACTTGCCGCATAGCTTCCCGCGCAGTCGTTTCCTCCGAAAGCCAGATGCCGGTTTCAAAGTTGCACGCGGTGTCGAGGTCAGTCACGTCGCCGGAGTCCACGTCCCCAGCAGAAATTCCGCCAAAGTCCACAGCGATGTTTTTGAGGATTTGGGCGGTTGTCCGAGCGGCCGAGTTTGCTCCCTGGGTAATCGTCACCCGAATACCGCCCGCTGCAACGCGGCCAAGGCGAATGTAGCTTCCGGTCGCAGTGGAGAGAAACCGAAACTGGCCTGGAGTTGGTTGGTTTGCCTGCATGTCGGCAAGATTTGTGTAGGCCGCGCCCGCGGTCAGAGTGATTCCAGAGTCGGTAACGGTGACAGAGTTCACCGCCGCGTGACCGACTTGATAGATGTTCCTGGCCGCGTTTACCAGAATCGGTTCCACGCCCCTGACAATTCCGTAGACAATCGGGATCGGCTTCCCTTTCAATTCTTCCTCGCCATCCACGCCCGCGGGAGGAACATTGGTCCCGCCAAACTTGTTTGTTTGGAGAGGCTTGTCGAATTCAAAGAGGCGATCGCGGAGCAGAAATTCAATCGTCGAGATCGAAAACGTGGCTTGCTCAAGTGTTCCGACAAAAAGCGTCGTGAACGTCGAGTAGTCAGCGTCTTGCTCCCCAATCTTAATTGTAATTGCTCGGCCATCAAAGCCATAGTCGATCAGCGCATCAAGCGACCCATCGTTGTTGCTCAGCGTCAACGCGCCATAGCCCGTCTCTACCGCGCCGAAAGTCGTTCCCGATGAGAACGCATTGCGTTCCAGCGTTGCGGGTTGGAGAATCTGCGGGGTATAGAACCCCGGCGCGCTGGGATGATTGTAGCCCCGACCGGAACAGAAACGGAGCGTTTCTGTTCCCGGCAAAGCCGGATTGTAGGCTACAATCTCGGCAAGATAAATTTTCATTTTGGCTTGGTAACCCCGAGCTTCTGCACCGCCACGCTATCCGAGAGGACTTCAACAATCGCAGCTTGGCCTTGGGAGTTACGGTTCCCGGACTCCGCGACAAGGCGGGCAAGGTCCTCGGTGGTGGCTTGTGTGGCCCGAAGAACCTCCTTAATTTGGGCAAGTTCCTCTTTCACAGCCTGAAGTTCCTCGCCCGACCCGCCGGAAAGCGCTGCCTGCACGCCGAGGTTGCCGTTGGGCATGGCGGTGAGGGGAAGAATTACTTCCGCGCCTGCTTCTCCCATCGTTCCGCGCGAGCCGTCAGGCAACATAAAGTCTGTCGGACGGTAAACCACTCCGTTGCTGAACGCGCCGCCGGTGGCAAACATCTGGTTGCTGCCTGCGTCTAGATCGGTAAACCCTTGGAAAGGGTCTCCAGGCTCGTTGCCGATGCGATCCAGCGCGACATTGGCGTTAGCGCGAAACCTCCAGAACAAGTCAGTCTTGTTGGGATTGACGTAGGAGGTAATTCCGCTACCGCCTTGACGGTTAAGCAAGTTGGATGTGTTGAACGCCACTGCAAGCGAGGCTTTGAGAATCTCGCTCAGAAGCGCGGCCTGCACGAACAGATGCGCGGTCAGCGTATCGTCCATTCGACGGCTGATTTCGATGGATTCAGAGGTTTTGACGGTTTGCTCGATGTTCCGGACAACCTTGCCCGGCGTCACAATGCTTGCCATTTCTTCCGCGGTGAGTGGGCGAGAAATGTTTTGCTCGATCGGTCGACGGACGGTTTCCGGGAGGATCAGCATAGCTTTTTCGGCTGCTGTAAGCTGCTTTCCAAGCTGCTGTTCCACCGAGCGGATCACGCCGCCGGCGAGGAAAATCCCATCGCGCTCGTTTTGCGAGAGATCGCGCTTAATGCTCTGCTCGATCATCCGCTCGACTGTTTCGGAACGGAGAAGCTGCGCGCGCTCGGCTTCGGTGATATTCTTCTCGATCCGCTGCTCAATATCCCGGCGGACAATCTCGCCTTGGACAAGATCGTTGAGTTCGGTTGCGGTGAGAAGCTTGCCGAGCTTTTCCTCAACCGTCTGCAAAACGGTTTGGGTCTGGATCAGTTTGCTCTTGTCGGTCTCCGACAGCGCAGCGATCTTTTCGGTGATGACGCGGACGACTTCAAGATCGACCGCGACGTTGACCGCGCCGCCGAGTTTCCGAAGCTCGTCCAGAATCATTTGGTCGTAGGTTCGCGTTGCGGGGAGCTTCGCAAGGGTCTCTTGCACATAGGCAAAGATATCTTGGAAGCCCTTTCCGCTCGCAAAGTTGTCTTTAGCGGCCTCGATCAGCGAGGACGCGGTGGAAGTGATCCGGCCCAGCGCCTCGGCGTTTCCTCCGCGGGCGAGAGCCAAATCCTCCCCATACTGACGACGCGCCGCCGCCAGCCGATCCTGGGCCGACACGCCGCCGGTCTGGCCAGTTTGGAGTTCGTTCAAAAACTGCCGAATGGACTTTCCAGAGGCCATCAAAGCTTCACTTGCCTGCTTCCCGAAGTCCTCGATAATCTTGAGACGCTCCGCAGCTTGGACCTGCTCCAGCAGCACCATGTTGGTCAAGCCAACCTTGGCAGCTTCCAGTCGCTCCTCGTTTGCTTGTCGATTGAACGCGGCAAGCGCGCCGTCGAGGGTGCTTGTGTCATTCTGCGTGGCGAAAAGGCGATCCCCAAGGGCTTTGCGAATTTCCATCTTACGGTCGTCGTAAGACTTGATGATTGCCGCGCGCTCGAGATTGAGCGCCATCGTCAGCCGCCCGACTTCTTCTGTCACATACGAGGCGCCTCGGCCCATCTTCTTCAGATTGGCTTCGAGTTCTTCGATCTGGCTTTTCGCTTCCGAGTCGAATTGGCGAAGGTCAGCCGACCGCGCTTCAACCGCGCTTCCGCTCAGCGCCGCGCGCCCCCGCATGATCCGAACGCTCAGGCCATCTGCCTGTTCGCGCCAGCTACGCGCAAGCTCTTTCCAGGCATCAATGAAGCCTTGGGCTTCAGTTTCCAGTGCCTTTTCCAGACGCGCCCGGATCGTCGCAGCCCACTCGCCCGTGACTCCGCGAGCGGCCAACTGGTCGCCAAGGTCAGCCCGCTGCCGATCGGCGGAAATCCGAAAAGCGTTCTGGCGCTCTTCCAGCGTCCGACGATCGTTGCCTTCGGCCGCGCGAGACCAGAGGTTGATATCCAGGTCTTGGATTTCGCGGAAATTGTCCCGTTCGGCCTTGGCGATGGCCTTGGCCCGAAGGCTCTCGATTTCGTTGATCGAGAGCCCGTATTCCTGGGCCTTGCTGATCGCCTCGTCGAAAGGCTTCTTGAGGTCGTCGAGAGCATTCGAGAAAGTCTTGCTCACGTCCGACGCGCGCACGAGGGGTTCGTAAACTTCCTTGACCCAGGTCGCCGCAGCAACCGCGTCGTCAAAGCTTTTTCCCTGGATCACAGTGTTGATCAGAGGGTTGTCGCTGAAACCCGAGACCCCAAATTGGTCAAGAGCGCCGCCGATCGTCCGAGGGTTTTTGCTCTCTCCGCCGCCGACAGCGGCAAAAAGATCGTTGCCAAACTTGATCCCGAGGGCGTCAAGTTGCGCGTTAACGACTTTCAGCTGCTCACGGACTTGCTGGGCAAGCTCGGAGGTGTCAAAGTTCTTTCCGGCCTCGCGCGTGACAGCAAGGCCACCGCTTCCATCGCTGCCGATGATGGCGTCGCCGCCGGAGAAGCCTTTGCCTGGGCCAAGAAGCCCTCCCAGTGCGCCGCCGCCCACGCCACCGATAAGGCCTGCTGCCAAAACAGACAAGCCTCCAGTAAAAGGAGCCAAGGCAATGCCAGCGGCTGTGCCTACACCTGCCCCAATCATGCTGTTGGTTTTTCTTGCAGGGCTGTCTCCGGCAAAAAGCCCTCCGATAAGGGAGCCTGCCCCAAAACCAGCTGCACCGGCGCCAATGAGCGAACCAAGAGATGCGCCTCCGGCACCAAGCGCCGAAGGAAGCGCTGGCCCCATCATTCCGTCCGGCAGGGCGGCAATCGCGCTGTTTGTTGCAGCGAGACGAGTGCTCTCGCCAAAAATGGGGGTGCTGAGAAAAGATTGGAGGCCAGAGAAAAGCCCGCCTTCTCCCCCCAAACCAAGCGCGTTGGTTAAGCCGCCCAAACTTCCGCCAATTCCTCCTGGAAAGAAAGACTCTGTGACGGAGCCCGGTCCCACAATTCCTCGAACAATTGGGGAGATAAGTGGCCGGACAAACTCTTCCGCCATGGCATCAGCAATACCGCGCTTAAGCGCGTTGCCGAAAACTTCCCCAATGTCGTTCGATTTGCCAGTCATGTAGTCGTAAAAGAAGTCCCCGCTTTCCTTCACTGCGTTGTCAAGGGCGCGCTGTTGCTGAGCAATGCTTTCTTGATAAGAACGCTGGTTTTGGGGCGCCCGCTGCGCAGCAATCTGCCCGTCATAGGCCGCGCGAGTGCGGTTGATGAGACTGAGCACCCGCTCGCGCGCATCGCCATTGGCCTCGACAAGATCATTTTCAAGGCGAAGAATTGCCGCAGTTTTTTGGATTTCCAGCGCCTCAACTGCGCGAGCAGTTGTCAGCCGGTCAATCTCGTCCCGCGCCGCGCGTGTGCCGATTGTCTCAAGTTCCCGGATGCGGTTTTGCGTCTGGACTTCGAGCGTGACGCGCTCGATTTGCTCAACTTCAACCTGCAGCCGATCTTCGAGCTGGTCCATCAAGTCAAGCTGGATCAGTCGAGCGCGCGTGATGCGCTCAATGTTGTCTGCAGCTTCCCGCGCCGCCGGGTTGTAGTTGTTGATAGCATCTTCGATCGCAAGCCAGGCTTGGATTTCGCGGCTGGCCCCGACCCGATCTCCACGGTCATTGGCGCCTTCAAGCGCGCGGTCAAGCCGCTGATCTTCCGCAGTCGCGCGACGACCAGTCCGCTGACGAGCCCGCGCCGCCCGCGCTTCCTCTTGGGCGCGCTGCCGAGCAAGCCGGGCCTCGTCGCGGCGCATCCCAGTAAGTTCACGCTGAGCGTCTCGTCCGTTTTCCCGCGCGGCGGCGGCCTCGATCCGATTTTGCCGTTCCGTTGCGCGCAAGGCGACAAGCGCCGCTTGCGCTTCTTCACGCCGCGCCGCCCGGACTTCTTGCTGGAACGCGCGAGCGGTGGCTTGGGAGGCTTGGGCTTCCAAGCGATTCACGCGGTTAGTCGCAGCAAGCTCGGTTCGAGCAACTCGCTGCGTTTCGCGTGTCTCGCTTCGGCGAAAGTTTTCAAGCTCGCTTACACGGCGAGCTTCAATTGCGGCTTCCATTTCTGCCGCTTGGGTAAGCAAACTCGTGTTTCGGACACGGCGCGCAAGAACCTCGTCGTAACGAGAAGCGTTTTCAGTTGTGCGCTCTCCGATTCGAGCGGCCTCCATCTCAATCCGAACGCGCTCCGACTCTAGCGCTACGCGACCGGCAACAAGCTGGTTTTGCGCAGCAAGCGCGCGTTCCTCGATGATATACGCCCCGCCAAGGCTTTGGCGGAGTTTCTCCAGCTCTTCAAGAGCCTGCCGGCGTTGCTCAGCTTCCCGGCGACGCTGAGCCGAAAAATCCGCAGCTTCGGCCTCGCCTGTTTGCTGGTCTAGCTCTGCATTGCGGCGGGGAAGATCGGCTTCGTAAGCTCGGGCTTGATTTGCTCGTGCGACCACAAGCTGTTGGTCAACCCGAGCAATTTCCGCCTCCATCCGGCGAAGTTCTTCTGCCCGGCTGGCCAAGCTAGACCGCATGGCGCCTTGACCAAGCGAATCCAGGCGCTGGCCATCGGGCGCGCGGCCTCGATTAAGCAGTTCCCGTTCCCGAGCTTGTGCCTCGCGGAGAATTCTCAACCGTTCTTCCGTGGACTTGCGCAGTTCTTCCAGACTTCCGACGACGCCTTCTGCTCGAGTCAGGTTGTTTTGGGTATTCTCGGGATCGCGCATCGAGACCAGCCACTGACGAAACTCCGTCAGCTTCCTCGCCACACCGACAAGGATTTCCGCCAGCCTTGTCGAAAGACTCGTGAGGCGATCAAGCTCCGTCCACACACCCGACAGCGCAACCTGCATCTGCGAAAACGCGCGCGTCATGGTCAAGGGGAGGTTCTGGAACCTCCGATCAACCTCCTCCGAGCCTTTCAGCATTGCGTCGAAAACAAGGCGGCTGGTCAGCTGCCCCAGCCGGCCCATCTCACGAAGTTCTTCCGTGGACTTGCCCATGTTCCGGCCAAGAAGCCGAACGACCTCGGGCAGGTTTTCCAGAATTGAGCGGAACTCGTCGCCGTCCAGCTTGCCCTTGCCGAGCGCCTGCGTAAACTGCCGCATACCGGCGACAAGCTCTTGCGTGGTCGCGGAGCCCAGAATACCGAGCTTCTGGAAGGTTTCCAGCAGCCTTTCCATTTGCGCCGTTGTCGCGCCGATCTGCTCACCGCCAATCATCAAGCGAGAGAACACGCCGGCGCTGTCCGCAGCCTGGACGCCGGTGATTTCACCGAGAGTTTGGAGGCGAGCGTAAATCCCGATCGCACGCTCGGAATCGTCGAGGAACGAGACTAGCCTCCCTTGCGCCATCACCGCCGCGTCGCCGGTCTTGGCAATCGCCGCTGCCATGCCGGCCAACGAGCCGAGCACCACAGCCACGCCTGCACCAACGGCCAGCACGGCCATGTTCAGATTTCCGAACGCGCCGACGACCTGAGTGGACTGGATGAAAAGCGTGCTGAACACGCTCTGACCCGCCGCGATCGACTGGAATACGTTGAGGAAGCCGGACCGGAGGATCAGGTTGCGCTGATAGAGATTCTCGCCCTTCTCCGTCATCTGGTCGAGGTTGCGGATATACGCTGTTGTCGGAGCGTTGAGTGAAGCCTTCGCGGTTGCAAGGCCCGCAAGCGAGGCTTTCAGCTGCTCTGCCGAAATGCGATTCTCGGCAAAGGCCTTGTTGAGCGCGATTTCATCCGCAGCCAGTCGACGTGCCGCCGCACCCGCCCGGTCATACTGATCCGCGAGGCGCTGGGCTTCCACTGTCCCGGCGGCTTGGCCAGTCGCCCCGGAGGCCTGCCCGCGAAGCACATCAATCCGCTCGCGAATGGCAGCAAGAGCCTCTTTACCAGCCGCGGTGTTTGCGACAATGACCCCGCGCGCCTGGGCGTCCGCGAGGGTCTTGTAAGCCGCTTCCAGCTGCTTGATTTCGGTCTGCAAACGCCCGTAGGTCGAGACCAGCCGCTCAAGCTCTTGGTGCTTGAGATCGGGCGGCTTCTTGTTCAGATCATCCTGGGCTTTCTTCACATCGGCCATTGCCGAGCGGAGTTCTTTGTAAGTCAGGTCGCCGGCCCGATAAAGCCGGTCAAGCTCCGCTTGCCGATCGGCAAGTTCCTTTGTCGCCCGCGCGGTCGCGTTGAGCTGGACCGCGTAAGCCTGAGCGGCCGCGCGGCGGGAATCAAGCTGCGGCCCAATATCCCTCGCAAACATCGCAGCGTAATCTTCGCCGGGCGATTGGATATTGCTCACTCGCGAAGCGTTGATCTGCGCCGAGCGCGCAAACAAATCCGCCATGCGCTGCTGCGCGGCACGCTCCTGGGCCTCGAACTCCGCCCAAAACTTCTTCCGCTCATTCAGCCGGCGCTGTTCCCCAAACGGATCGAGGCCCCGCTGGTTTCCGAACGAGTCGATTGTTGTGGCAAGGTTGACGCCTTGCTGAAACCGATTGGCTTCCGCCTGCGGAGCAAATTGCGCGGCCATCGCCGCCCGGCTCATGGCCCGCTGGGTCCGCTCGCTCACCTTTTCCGCGCTTACAGCGATCTTCTCCATCGCCTTCGCAGTCAGAAGCGCTTCGGTCTCCATCTGCCGAAGTTCGCCACTGGCAACTTGCCCGAGCTTCGCAATATCCGCCGCGGCGAGCTTGGCTGTCGGGGACAGCTTGCTGAAAGCCGAATTGATCCCTTCCAGCACGGTAAGCTGGGTCTGGAAGTCATACGCATCCATCACCCGCTGGAATTGGGTGATGGTCTTGTTGTAATCTTCCTGAGCCTTGTAAAGGCTATCAAACCGGCGGCGGAGGCTGTCAGCCTTCTTGGCCACGTTATCGACGACAAAGCTGTCGCCAATCGTGCCAAACTTGCTTTCAACTTTTTCAGCAGCCGCGCTGAGGCCCTTGAGCTTCTGCTCAGCCTCTGCGACGCCCTTGACCGGGCCGACTACCGGGGTGATTACCGCCTGGACTGGTTTGTCGTTTTCGGCCATCAACCTCTGCCTTTACCTTAAAGTAAACGTCGTCAAGCTTCTCGAAAAGATCGACGACCCAACCCTGAAGCTGGATATCATTAAGGACAGACCAGGCAAGAATGTCAAGGTGACTCAACCGATTTACGTCAAAGCCATTTTGCGATCGGCGAGCTGAAAGTTTCAAAAACCTTTCCCAATGCCCGGCAAGCTGCCACGGGCACTCCGGAGGTTCCGTAACCGCGGGAATGTTTGCGGTGCCTACAACTTTTCTGAGCTGTCGGGCGGCGGCTTCCAAATGCGAAGCTTCGCTGTGCTCGCCGCCCGACTTGTTGAAGGCTCTTCCGAACTGATACTCAGCGAAAAGCAGAAGCTTCTCGATCAGTTCTTCACGAAATTTCCGAGGCTGCTGGCGAACTCGGCCGCCTGGTTCAGAATCCAGGGGGCTTCATCGAACAGATCGCGGGCATTGCCCTCGGTGCACGGGGCGTCGATGTGCTCGCCGTCCAGGGTGCAGAGCAGCCAGTCGCCGCCGGCGGAGACCAGCTTGGCCATCTTGGCCTGCGTTTCGGCCTGGAAGTCCTTGCTGGTCGGGCGCTGACGCATCTGCACGCGCCGGTCCATCGTCTGCGCGTCGAAGGCCTTGCCCACCGCCGAGTCGACGGAGAGGACCATCAGAAACGCCTCCTTCGAGGCCCCGTCGGGAAGCTTGACGATCAGCGGCAGCCCGGTGACAGGATGCGTGATGGTCATACGCTGGGGGGAATCCAGACCGCTCAGTGCGATCTTCTTGAAAATGCTCATCGGGTTCTCCTTTCGGGGGAGAATTGGTGGCGGGGGAGGCTCCCGAAAAACCTCCCCCGCCGGTTGCGCGCAACAGTCCGTTTCGGGCGGATTCTTCCGTCTTACGACAGAACGGTGGTGTCCACGAGCTGCATGGTCGTGGAGTCGATGCCGGTGGCGGCGGAGCCTGCGTGGCGGAGGGCGGTGAACGGCATGGTCATCAGCTGACCACCCTCGCCCTGGGCCGGAAGGCTCGCGCCGCCGAACTTCACACGCGGCAGGAAAACCGTCATCGCATCGGCGTTGGCGGCGCTGGACGCGGTGGAGTAGAGGAGAATCCCGACTTCCGTCTCGTTGAGGAAGAGGTTCATCTGCGTCGCGGACTCGAAATACATTGTCATGTTGCCGCTGGCGCGGAAACGACCGAGGAAGATTTCGGGGACGAACGCCTGGCCGATGACGGGCTCGGACTCACTGGCCAGCTCGACGTTCACATCGAAGCCGGTCACGATGCCGAGCACCGAGCCGCCGACCATGATCAGACCGTTGGCGCCTGCGATGATGCCAGTGGTCGTCTCGGCGGTCGGGGAGGTGAAGAACGGGGCTGCAGCGCCGGTCAGCACCTGCATGTTGCGTCCGACCATGCCGAAGGTGACAGTGGCGTTGCCGTTCGGAGGCAGGGACAGCGCGCCGCTGTTGATGCGCAGCTCGGTGAACACGCGGGAGATATCGAGATCTTCGTGGTTGACCTCGACGGCGAGCTTCCGGCTCACCGGCGCGCTGGCCGGGGGGCTCAGACGCCCGCCCGCGACGGTGACGGAGAAGGTTGTCTGCGCCGTCTGCGTGGTCGGCGGGGCCGGATAGACCGCCACCGTGCGCCCCTGCGTGCCGCTCATGCCGGTCACGAGGAAATTCATGTTTAGGTTGCCGGCGGCGAGACCGCTGGTCACGCGCAGGATCGACCCGACCCGGACGCCCAAAGCGTTCATGTCGCCGCTGCCGAAGGTCAGCGTGCTGGTCGAGTTGTCGGGGAGCAGCGAAGTGGCCTGCGTGTTCGTGATCGCGGCGGGCGGAAGCACCCAGGTGCCGCGGAACAGCGCCTGGAAGAAATCCCGGAAGGTCGAGGGGGAAAGCTCGCCGGAAATCTCACCCGCGACCGTGCGCGAACCGTGCCGGAAATCGCCGATCTGGCGATCCGCGCGGAACTCCGCCGATTCGAAGGTCTGCTTCGTCAGGTCCAGCGTGCAGCCAACGCGCCGGAGACGCTGGGCGCCGGAAGCGCCGGGCTCCGAGGCCAGCGCGGGCTCCGAGTTCGACGCCATCGCACCGGAGGCGTAGAACTTGTAGCTTACAAGTGCGGAAATGCCTTCAGCAAGCGGCATGGTGGTCTCCTATCCTCGAAAGCGGTAAGTGAAGTCCACCACCGCGGTTGCTACGTAGACGTTGCCTTTGTCAGGGTCTTTCCCCTCGGCAAAGGGCGTCATGCCCAGGCAGGTCACGCCAGAGAACCGTTGTCCCCTGAAAACCCTCCCGAAATCATCACGAATGGCTCGGAGTAAAGCAAGGCCGCTCAAAAGGTGAACGTGGAAGTGGCCCGTGATTGTGCCGAAACCTTCCCACTCGTTGGCGCCAAGGCCCCCTCCAACAGCGGCGAGTTCCTCGCGAACGCCAGAAATCGTCACGATCACGAACGGCGGCTCGGGGACAACCTTGACTTCATTCGCCCACAGAATCGGCACGGTGGGACGAGCCCACTCAAGAGTGAGCTTGTTCCGAATTGCAACCTCTACATCACCGAACGACATAGACTTTCTCCGCGACCGTGATGGACGGGTAGGAGATGGGTTGGCCGCCCACTCGATCCTTTTTCTTGCCCCGACGAACCGTCTGGCCAAGATTGTCGATGTATGTGGAACCGATCTCAGAGCCTTGGAGAATGTAAGCGTCGGAAAGGTCGGCGTAGCTGAAAAAGATTCTTGCCAGCCGCTGGTATTTGGAGGCGGAAGCCTGGCTTGCGGAACGCTCAACCATTCCGGGCGGCTTGGTAAGGACGAAAGGCGAGCCGTCCCAACGCTTGCCGACTTCAAGCTTGCGAGCGTAGGGCGCCCGGTTGATGATCTGCACCCGCGCGCCCGGAACAATGTCTTTGATGGCCTGGTTGAAATTCAACGAGGCCTTTCCGTCGATGTAAAGCGTGAAGGCGTCCTTGTAGTCGCCGGAGATTTCGGGGGAATTTTGGAGAAGAATCCGGAGGGTTTCCAGCACAATCTCCCGCCGGTAGTCAAATTGAAGCACAACCTGGGAATTGGAATTGAATGGGAGATTCTGCGGAAGCTCCACATCAAAGATATTCACATACTTCCCGCCGATATTGATTCTGTAGGCGGGCGGAACGCTATTTGCTTGCCGCACTTCCCTCACCACGCGCGTAGCCTGGGCCTGAACTTCCTTGGCCGCGAGGTCAGGAAGCTTGTCCACAAAGACTTGCACTTGGCGGGAGAACGCAGAATATGTCATGCCAATTCAAATTTCATTTGTCGTGACGTTATCCGTTTACCATTTCAATCCTGCACACATACACAACCTGCCCCTGAAAAGACCGCTCCAGCACCGTGCGAATCGCGGCCCGGATACCGGCCACAGCAACTACATCGCCATCTTGTGGCGGGATGGCGAAACCCGTCGCGGAGAGCAGGTCTTTGGAAATTCTCACGCGCGCCGGCGTGACCGGGAGGGAGTCTGTCAGGCCATCCGGGCGCTCGCGGGAAAGCAGCGAGATGTTCACTGTAACCGAAGAGTTTGCCGACAGCTCTCCGGTCGCAAGATCAAACGTCTTACGAGAAATCGTCCCAAGCGGGGCAAATTTCTGGTGGAGACGCTTGACGTTCATAGCATTTGCTGCCTATATGGCTGCAGCCTGTCCGTGACCTCGGCGGGGAGCCCCTCGCCGGTCGGGCTGAAATACGTCACAGAAGACTCGCCTTCCAGGCGCTCCATCTTCACCCCGCTTTCGCGCCCAACCGCGTCGCGGTAGAACTTGATTGCGGTGTAGCAGGCTTCCTTGACGAGGCTCGGGATCGTGGCGTAACCCGCGGAATACTCCACGACGATCTCGCCTTCCCAAAGAAGGTTCCGAAACGTCCCGACTTCCCGCCGATAGACGATGCCAGACCGAACATCGACGAGGTAGTTGTCTGTGGTCAGCGTGACGTCGTTTTCCTTCAGCAGCGTGATCGTGCCGACAGGCCAGCGCTGAAGAACGAGCGTGCTTGACACGCAGAAAACCCGCTCCCGGACGGACTCCTCGACCAGGGGGCGCTGGAGCCAGCCTTGGATCGACTGCGAGGCGGTGGAAATTTGGAGCGCAAGCGGAACATCTTCGCTCGTGCCCGAAATTCCCAGATACGCCTTTGTGTCTGCGAGCGTCACAAGGTCCATCGACGACGCGGGAGTGAGGACTTCAAGCATCTTTACCCTCCTCTTCATCGTCCGAAGGCTTGTCGTCCGCATCGTTGTCGTCAGACGGCTTGTCGAGCTTCCCGCCTTCCGGCTTTTGGTCCGCGGGGACCTTGTTTACCGGGCGCTCGAGCACGTCACCTCCCGGCTTCGGATTGAGCCCACGCTTCACGCGGCACTCGTTCGCCGTCAACCAGCCGCCTTCGCGGGCGAGTTTGTCTGTCTCGGCCTGCGTTTTCGCGTCCCCGCGCGTGAGCCCTTCGGTCGAAAACTCCATGAACTCGTCATCTTTGAATTCAAAGCTTCGATCGAACGCGGCCTCGATCCGCTCCAAGAACGGCGAGAGGGTGTGGGTGAGATAATCTGTCCCCTGCTGCGCGATGTTGTTGTTTGTCGAGCGAGTCAGGTCCTGCACCATATGCGGAGGCATACGGAAGATGCGGCAGATTTCTTCCACCGTGAAGCGTCGCGTTGCCATGAACTCCGCGTCCACGGAAGTCATGCCGAGGGGTTTCCAATCCATGCCTTCTTCTAGCACCGCGGTTTTGCCCGCGTTGTCCAGGCCGGAAGTCATATCATCCCACTGGGCTTTCAGCCGCTGGGCACTTTCGACGCTGAGCTTTGTCGGATGCTTCAGCACACCGCCCGGCCGAGCGCTTTGATTAAGCAGCTTCGCCTGGTATTTCTCCGCCGCGATCGAGATTCCGAGAGTCTCGCGCGCATAAGCAATCGGGGACATGCCCGTGAGCCCGTTGGACGACATGAGCCGAATGTGGATCACGTCCTCCGCAGGCACGGAGAACCCTGTCCCATCAAGAAGCTTGTTCTCGAACGGCCCCGACCGCTGGATTTGGTAGAACAAATCGCCGTCTTGGGCTTCGAGAATGGTGACTTTATCCGGCTGCACGCAGACCATCTGCGTCAAGCCGCCGCGCCGGTTACGGAGCAGGACAATGTAGGCGTTTCCGCGCAAAAGCAGCGAAAACATAACCTGCTCGACAAACTGAAACCGGTCTTGATAGACATTTGGCCGGCGAAGCAGCACAGCCAGAGGGTGATCTTTCAGCTGCACACGTCCACCGTTGGACTGGCGCTTGTAGACCCCGATTTTCAGCTTCGCCACATCTTCCGTCAGGTTCCGGATGCAGGCGTAAACTGTGCTGATTTGGAGGGCGATTTGCGGCCCAATGCTGATCCCGGAGGCCGTTGGCCCGCCTCCAAGCGCCGAAAGCAGCCAGTTGCTTGGCCGCGAAACGGTCGAGATTGCGTTACGTTCAAGCTCAGAAAAGCCCTCAGACGAGAAACTTTCGCTCCCGCCTGAGGGCCTTCCCCAAACTCGCCCGAAGAGCTTGAATTGCACGGGCTTAGCCTTGCTTGAGCACCGAGGCCAAGCCCGTCACGGGCGCGGGTGTGGGCGAGCCTTGCTCGACCTTCTTGACTTCCGGGGCCGGCGCCTCGGGAGCGGGAACCTTGGCGTCATTCAGCACGGCGACCTCCGGGATCAGCGTCACTGCGATGTGGGGAGGAAACCCGGCAACCTCGCCGGGGTTCCAAATCTGGTAGCGCTTGTGGAAGCGGACCAGAACGATTTCATCGCTCATGGATTACGCCGGAAGCAGCTTGGAGTTGCCGAACACCAGCGTGCCGGCGATGATCGAGGCGGGCGAGCCCCCGGTCGGATCGCTGTCCACGCAGACGCGCACGAAGGCGCGAGCCCCGCGCAGGTCCACCGGCACCTCGATCAGCCCCGCGGCGTTCGGACCAGCCGGGATCGTCGTGGTGGTTTCCGCCACGAAGACCGCGCCGCCGGTGCCGCTGCCATCGAGGGCATCCTCGACGCGAACCTTCACCGCCCCGCCGGTCACGCCGCCGGAGGTGGAGTAAAGGACCAGCGCCAGGGCCGACTCGTAGGCCGTGCGATCGACCCAGGTGCCGTTCTGGTAGGAACCCGTGCCGGCGACCGGGCCGAGCTGGCTGGCTGCATTGATGACGGAATCGAGCCGTCGGGAAAGATTGGGCATCCGAGAGACCTTTCAGGTTGGCGGGGGAGGACTGCCCTCCCCCGCGAGGTTCACGCTGGATTACGGAATCCAGCGCACATCGTTCAGGACGGCGACCGCAGCCTTCTGGCGCATGGCCGAGTCGTGCGCGGTGATCGCGGAGATCACCGTCTGGTCCTGGCTCAGCCCGGACACCACGTTCGCGCCGTCGAAGTAGGCCGCGCCGTCCGTCACCTTGATCTCCACGCTCATGCCCTCACCGATGATGTATTCGATGAAGTCCACGAGGTAGATTTCCGAGCCGGTGCCGAGGCCGCCGATGTTGTTCGGAATCTGCGTCGTGTAGCGGAAGGGCTTGCCGCGCAGCAGGCCGTTCGCCATCTCCGGGAACACCAGATAGTCGTTGCTGGTGCGGAGCGTCGAAAGGAAGATGTAGGTCCGCGGGCTCATGATCCAGCCCATCTTGCCCATCGCCACATTGGCGTTCATCAGGGCAAGTTCGAGCTTCGCGAGATCATTCGTCACATTCGCCACGCTGATCGTGGTGTTCGCTGTAATGAAGTTCGCGCTCGCGGCCACATCGGTCGCGTAGGACAGCAGGCCCTTCGGGCTGAACACCGTCCCGTTGCCGCGGATCAGCGCCAAGTCAGCGCGCTGGGCCAGGGCTCGCACCAGATCGTCTCGCACGAAGGTGTCGGCGGCGATCGAGGGGTAGCGGATCATGTCGTTCGACATGGGGACGAGGGCCGCGAGCTTCTTGGCCGTCAGCGTGACGGCTTCGAAGGTCTGGCCGGTCTTGAGCATGTTCTGGTTTTCACCGACATACTCCGCCGAGGCGCCGGTCGCCACGCGAGGCAGCGTCAGGTTGCCGTTCGGCATGTCCAGCATACGCGGCCCGAGGCTCATCACCACAGAAGCCGGGCGCAGCAAGCCGATCAGTTCCGCGCGGAAATCCTCGGGGACGAGGAAGCCGCCGGCGGTGTTGCTGCCGACCGCGAGGGTTCGGGCGATCTCCGCGCCCTCGACGCCCCATGTATTCTCGGCGTGCGCGGCGGCGAGCTGGGGGATGCCCTTCGTCGCGGCGAGCGAGAGAATCGCGCGGGACAGATTCGTGCCTGGCGGCAGCGGCGCCTTCACGGTGCCGGGGACCGTCTGCTTCTCGGTCGAGCCGAGGGGCTTGGCCGAGTCGGCCTTCATGCGCTGGATATCCTCCATGCGCTTGATCGTCGCGGCGAGTTCGTCGATCGACTTCTTCTTCGAGTCGAACGCATCGCCACCGGCCTCGGCCAGTGTCTCGAGTTCGTCCAGCGACTCACCATACGCCTTCCGAAGCTCGGCAAGTGTCTTTGCCATCAGTTTTTCTCCAATCGTTACAGAAAGACGCGGCGCCGATAGACTTCGACTTCGCGCAGGCGGGCACCCCTCAATAGGGCGGCATCGGCTTCCCTATTGCAAGGGGGCTCGGGGGTATTTTCCGGAAGAACTTCCGGAGCGGGGGGCTGTTCCGCAGGCTCGGAGGCCGGGGGCTCCGGCGTGAACTCGGAGACAAGGGCGCGGAGAACGGAAAGCTCGGGGCTGTCGGCGGTGGTCTCACCAAGCGACCGCTGGATGATCAGCGCTTGCGCGTTCATGGGGATGGAGACGAAGGAGAACTCGAGCATCTCCGTCTTGGTGTAGCGCACACCCTTGAATGGGTTCTTCGGATCGAGCCACTCGACGCCGTTTTCGAGCGGGTTGAGGCCCACCGAGACCGCGTTCAGAATCCCCGCGCGGATCATCCGAAGAACCCGGTCGGACTGTTCGCTTACGCCCTCGGGCGGAAACTCCGCCACGGCCTCCATTCGGCCCTCGAAGGTGACCAGCTCCACGCAGCGCGCGATGGGGCTGTCGGCCCGGTGCTGGAGCAGTACGACGGGGTTGGCCATGTAGGAAGCGGTCTGGATACCCTGGGTGACGATGATATCTCCCGCGCGGTCGGGAGCCTGCGTGGTGACGATCACCCGCACGCGGCGAGAATCGGCTTCACCGGCGGCCCGGACAACCGCGTTCCCGCAGTCGAACGCGAATTTTCCGCGCGCGGGAATATTGAGGTCGATGATTTCGCCATCTTCGAGGTGGAGTTGGGGCATTTGCAGCCTTCCTAGAGAACCAGCAGACCTTCTTCCTCGTATTTTGAGGATGTTGGACCGAGTTTTGCCTCAGCCAGCCCAACTGCCATTGCCTGGGCGACCGTTCCATCCATTTTGCCCGTCGCGTGGCGCTTTTCAAACCTTTTGTTGCCCACGGGATCGGAAGTAAGCACGGCGTTAGCAGCACAAATTGTGGTGATTGGGTTGTTTTCGACCTTGTATTGGCCTTTGAGGATTCTTTCCTCCCACTTCTCGATGCTTTTCGGCATCCAGAGGGTTTCCTCGTTCGACCCGCCCCCGTAACCTTGGCCGTGCTTGACGAGTTCCAAGAAAACTCCCTGGTCGTGGAGGGCGTTTTCAAGGATTCCAATGCGCCAGGGGTCAAAAGCCCCAGATTGGACGTTGTAATGGGCGCAAAGCTCGCCAATTTTGGCCGCTACAAACCCATAATCCACGATATTTCCGGGCGTGGCGGTCAGCCAGCCTTGCTTAACCCACACATCGTAGGGGTTGCGGTCCTCGCGAGAACGCGCCTCAAGGTCGCCTAAAGGCGTGAAATAGAACACTTTTCCGAGCAATCCGTCGGGAAAAACCCACACAATCGCAAGCGCAGTGAGGTCTTTTCGACTCGAAAGGTCGAGGCCGAGGTATGCCGGGACGCTTTTTAGCATTTCTTCGTTGACGTCAGCCCAATCCAAGAGGCAATTTCGCCACTTTTCCTCAGAAATCCAGGGATTTTCCGCCCCGACCCACTCACAAAAGTTTAGCCGGGCCACAATTGACCGCTTTGCAGGCATCCCGCGGGCTTCGTAGACCTGCTCCCGAAGATACTTCAGCTGAATACTCACGCCAAGGTTGGGATTGGCCTTCCACCAGCAACTTTCGTCGGTTTCCCACTCATCACCCTCGTCAAGGCCGCAAATGAACCCAAACCAGGTGTCATTTTGCTCAATCTGCCTCAAAACGCGGATGGAATACTCATGATGCTGGTAGCAAACGGACTTTTTATCGTGCCCACTGTTGGTGATTTCGAGAATTAAGGCCTGATTTCGGGCCTTTGTGCCCGCGCGAAGCTTGTTCACCACCGTCGGGTCGGCGTGCTCGTGAAGCTCGTCAATCAGCCCGCCATGCACGCGAGGGCCGTCGAGGCCCCGTTTTTCACTCGAAATCGGCTTAAAAACACTCGAAGTCGGCAGATGAGCAATCGCGTTGGCCCGAACCTCAAGCATATCGCTCAAAAGCGGGCTTGCTTCAACCATCCGCTTCGCGTCGTTCCACAGAATCTTCGCTTGGTCAAGCTTTGTTGCGGCGGCATACACTTCTGCCGCGCCTTCTCCATCCGCAACCAGGAGGTAAATTCCAATTCCTCCCGCAAGCGGACTCTTCCCATTCCCTTTCCCGATCTCAACATAAGCAGTGCGAAATCTGCGAAAGCCGTCGTTCCCCTTCCAGCCAAAAAGAGAACCGACAATGAATTTTTGCCAGAGTTGAAGTTCAAAGGGCTCTCCTACCTTTGACCCATCGGTGAAAACGAGCATGTCTGGGAAAAAGTCCACCGCGCGCTCGGCAGCCTCCACGTCCCAGATCAAATGCGGGGCGTCGAAGTCCCGCAGATGCCTCTGGCACGCCGCCCGCACCCAGGGGCCGGCCACGATCTCCCCGGCCCCGACCATCAGTGCGTAAAGCGTAGCTCCGTCTTTAACCGCGCCGGCCTTGACCAGCCTGCAGTATTCCTCCGCCTCCGCTGACATTTGCAGGGGAACGGAGAAGGGTAACTTCGCTTTTGGCCGAGGTTGTGTCATGCCCATTCAAATTCATTTTGTCACGACGAAGAATCTGCCGGAGGAAACTGCGTCCCCGAGAGATACTTCGCGTGCATCTGCTGGCGCTTGGCTTCCCGCGCCATTTCCTCCGGCGACCCACTCTTGGCCCCCTTCAGCCGCGCCCGCTCGATCGGGGTGAAGGCCAGCTCCATGCAGAGCTTCCGGATCACCTCCCCGACCTTAAGCATGTATTGGAGATAGGGGCTCGGAGTCTCCATGCCGCTGACCGCAATCTGCACCAACGTCGCCTTCGTCAAATACTCGTCCATCACCCGGTCGAACAGGCTCAGGTAAATGCAGAGCATTTCGAGCAGCGGCAGGTCCACCTTCTTCAGATGCCCAAACCCGGTGGACTCGCGATAGAATTCAAAGTATTGCATTGCCACCGGGTCTGCCGTCACCCGCGGCCCAGGCATCAGCAGGCCGCCCGGCGAGTCCAGCATCTCCGCGCCGCCGGCCACCCCGGCATAGTCCGCCACCGCACTGGTCGAGACCGGATTGGGCCGGGGAGGCAGCCCTTTGGCCAGCAGCTCTGCCACATCCGCAGGAATCGGCTTTGTTCCACGAATCGCCATAACACTCTCCTCAATTTTCCGGGCGTTTTCCGCCCCACGAGCCACCCTACGCAACATACCGCATTAACGTCAAGGACTCTGGGCCAGGCGCCTTTAGTAAGGTTCACACGTCCGGGGG
>JACCDR010031030.1_pt1 | contig 23995 bp, 33 predicted proteins | sample 7446431 | NCBI WGS metagenome assembly JACCDR01 (sample SAMN15323443, study PRJNA562643) | freshwater metagenome | isolation source: river surface water | place: USA:Blue River Watershed | collected 2017-08-17 | reverse complement strand
GCTCTTCTGCAAGATGACCTGAAGGATATTCCAAGGGACGACGTACTGAAGGTACTGGGACTATGAACGCACTACTGCAACGACTGTACGAGCAGGCCGACGATGCCACGCTCATGATGAGCATGCGCAACGTACACGCCATGAATCTCTTCTCGTTCGTTCTCAAGAACGACGAAGGCCGGCTGTCGCGCGTCTTCTATACGCCAAGCAACGTGCTGGAAGTGAACTACCCGTTCTCCCGCACGATGAGCATCGGCATCCACAATCATCGCTACGATCTAACGTTGACCGGCCTGCAGGGTCGCGCGGTATCGTACCAGTACAAGGTCTACGACTCCATCAAGGGCGATGACTGGGCGCTGTGGCATTACACTTGGCACACGTACGCGGGCGGCCACGGCCGGCACGCTCGTCAAGGGATGGTCGCGGTGCATCTGGATAGTGCCTGGGAACTATCCGATAGGAGTAACCCACTGCACCTGCCTGCAAGTGTCCCGCACACGGTGTGGGCAGAGGCCGGCGCAGCGTGGCTCGTGGAGGAAGGCGCGATATATCGCGAGCAGACCAACCTCTATAGCTACGAGATCGGCGCTATGGTCCCAGACATGTACACGTTGTTCAAGAACGTCAAGGAAGTGCGCCGGACGTTCGAAGGGATCTTCGCTTAATGCTAGACGCCAAGCTGATTGCGGCCTCGATTCAGTCGAAGGCCGCTTGGGACCGTATTGCGCCTCACTTCACGGAAGGCGACTTCAGTCCGGTTTCAAAGTTCTGGTTTGCACTGGTCAAGGACTGGTACGCTCGCGATCCGCAGGCGACTGGAATCGACAAGTCGCTGCTCGTCGACCTGGGCCGACAGAAGATCACCAACAAGAAGCATATTGAATCCCTCGTCGGATTCATGACGGACCTGCCCGAGGCCCCGAGCCCGGACAACGTAGCGCAGATCGCGCTGGAGATGAAGCGCTATACAGTGGGCATGGCACTGGGAGCGGCTATCGCCGGGCAGGACGATAAGAAGGCCCGAGAGCTGCTTCCTCTATTCAACGAGCTGCAGAGCGCTACGACGCTGACAGCCAAGGGGACCAAGCAGGAGTTCGAAGCGGCGGCGGACTGGGACCAGCTAGATGAGATCGTCGGTCGTGGGAACAGGATCGCTATCCAGCCGCAGAAGCTGGTGGACCAGACGAACGGAGGCGGCCTGCCTGGGCACGCGGTGCTGATCTTCGGACGCTCGGACGCGGGCAAGAGCACGTTCACACTGAACGCCGTGGGCGGCTTCGTGAAGCAGAAGAAGCGCACGCTATACGTGGGTAACGAGGAATCGATCAACATCCAGAAGGCGCGCATGCGCAACCACCTGTCTGGAATGTCGAATGAAGAGATCGAGAAGAACCCGAAGCAGGCGAATGATTTAGCCCGCAAGCGTGCCGGCGATTACCTGCATATGGTGCACCTGCATAAGGGATCGATTGACGACATCAACCGACTGGCGAGCATCTACGAGCCCGAAGTGGTGGTGCTGGACCAGATTCGCGGCATGAGCGTAGCGTCAGGCGAGAAGATGACGCAGCGTCTTGAGCAAGTAGCTATCGAGTGGCGTCAGTTCCTGTCGCAAGGGTACCTGGGAGTGTCCGTGACGCAGGCCAATGACCGGACCGAGCGGTACGGGCAAGAGCCGCCGATTATTCTGACGCAGTCGGACATCGACTCGTCGCGCACTGGCGTGCCCGGTGCAAACGATCTTATCTTGGGCGTAGGTGTCAACGAGGAACTACGCTCTCGCGGACAGCGCATGATCAGCATCGCAAAGAGCAAGCTGTCTAGTGCGAAGAACGCGAAAGAACCCTTCCTTGTGGATATGGACACCGACCGGTGTAAGGTGAGGTCATAAATGGCTATGGTGAAGGCATTGACGATTGAAGAAGTCCGCAAGGCCGGAGTGGAGCTGCGCAAGGGCGTGAGGAAGTTCGGGCTGCAGTACAGCCCCAACTACTCCAAGCAGACGCTGGCTGAGATGGTGGTAACTGCGCTCGATCACGGGAACCATGATGCTCCCTCCAAGGAGGAACACACCAAGCTAGCCCGTCAGCTGACCGCGTGTCAGGCCCGCGAGGCCGGTCTGCGCAAGCAGCTCAAGGAAGGGGATACGTCGCCCGAGGGCGGATACCCTTCGTAAATATTTGTGGAAGATATGGAACAAACGGGTAGCTAATAGATGTGGGGTTGAGAAAATTTCTGGTCCCGGTCCGCGCAAGAGCGTACTAGCCCTCATCGGGACCGCCCTTTTCAGCATTTCAAACATACTCGGAGATTAGTCAACATGTGCATTCATACGACAGCAGGTATCGACAAGTTCAAGCGCACGGAATCCGCGAAGCGTCTGGGGTTGATGCCCCTGGTAGCGGTCATGCGTGGCGGCCCAATTGCTGCAGCATTCGTGGACCCTCTGAACGATTCCGCCATCGCGAACGCGAAGCGTGATCTGAAAGCGTGGCATCCGAATCTGTCGCACTTCCGCACCTTCGAGATCGATGCCGTCCGTCGCCCAAAGGGCCGAACTTCCGCCGAGAACATCAAGGCGGCGACCGGCGAGGCGAGCCCGTCCATCGAATTCGACACGCTGGATGAGACGAAACACCTCAAGACGCTGCGTGCTTACGGCTACGTCGCGCCGAGCGAGCGCACTTTGCGTTGGCGTCGTGCGAAGGCCCGCGCAGCGGCTATCCTCGGCATCAACGGCGATGAACTCGCCGCGCCTGCTCCAGCCAAGCAGTAAAGCATCCGAGTGCCGTGTTGGCCCGTGCGGCTGAAATGCTGAATCGGTAACGGGCCACGAATTCTTCTTACACTACGAGGTTCCTTGTGCGCAGTCCATCTACATCGTCTCGCCGCTCGGCGGCTTCTACTGCCAGCATCCTGTCTATTATCGAGGCGATCAGTGCCCGCCCCGTGACGCTCAAGGTCTGGGCCGCCGCATCGCGCAAGAACGTGCAGGGCGTAGTCAAGGAGCACAACGACAAGCCGTCCGTGCATCAGGCTGCTGCCTTCGCGAATCAGGTCATCGACGCCATCGAAGCGAAGTTCCCTGCTGACTTCGAGCTGTGCGGGATGAAGCAGGCCGTGCTGGACAAGGCTATCGGCGAGATCGGCGCAGCCATCGAAGTGGCGTTCGGTAAGCTGGCACTGGAGCCCGTGAAGGGCTAATGCTACCAAGCTTCCTACTGGAGCTAGATCCGTCTCGCTTCCTGGGCGATAACTACATCGTCCTGGACTTCGAGACGGACACTAGCCACGGGGACTACGGGAACCCCGTGCACCTGGATAATGGGCTGCTTCTAGGCTGCTGGCGAACAGGGCCGGATCACCCAAAGGGTGCAACGAGTCGATGCTTGTGGGGATCGGAATACGACTTCGGGGAGCTGCTGGATGATATCTCCAAGGCGGAGTTCATTGTAGCGCAGCAGTCGAAGTATGAAATTGGTTGGTTGATTCGCGCCGGTGTTGACCCTCGGAAGCTGTTCGTCTTCGATACGAAGCTGGCCGAGTATGTCCTGCTAGGTAATCTAGCGGCTGGCGATGGTGAGGGAATGCCTCCGAGGGCGCTGGATCTGGATACGCTGTGCCGTAGGCGCGGACTCCCGGTCAAGGACCCCGTAGTAGACATCCTGATCAAGAATCAGATCAATCCGGTAGCTATTCCGCGTCCCTGGTTAGAGGGCCGGTGTTCGCAGGACGTTGAAACGACCGAGGCGGTGTTCCTTAATCAGCGTGAGCAATTGCGCCGCACTGATCGCCTCGGCGTACTGATGACGCGTACACTGCTTACACCGGTCCTCGCGGCTACGGAGCCGGAGGGCATGGCCCTAGATCCGGAAGCCGTGACGCAGATTCACGAGGAGTATTCTACCAAGTTCAATGACCGCTTGCGGCGCATGAACGCGATGACAGGCGGGATTAACTGGAAGTCAGCCCCGCAAGTAGCCAAGTACATCTACGACACGCTGCAGTTCGAGGAGTTGCGAGACCATCGCGGCCAGCCGAAGCGCAACAAGGGTAAGACCCATACGAAGACGGGTAAGCCCCTGGAAAAGCGCAAGACTGACCAGAAGACAATCGACGCGCTGAAGGCGCGGACTCCTGAGCAGAAAGAGTTCGTGGCCCTCCGCAAAGAGTTGGGTAAGCTGTCTGCTGCACTTACGAAGAACTTGAACTTCTTCATGGGTGTCGTTCGAGAGTTCGGCGGAGTGTTCTTTGGTGAATTCAACCAGACGAACACTGCGACGCACCGCCTGTCGGCATCGGGAATCGAGATGGCCTTCAAGACGTTCCTTGATGACAAGGGGAACGCCAAGTACATGAAGGCGCAGTTCCAGAACATGGACCGCAAGTTCAAGAAGCTGTTCAAGGCGAAGCGGAAGACGGAAGACGGAAGGCCGTGGTTGATCTTCGATCCGGACGGGTCGCAGTTGGAGTTCCGCGTTGCTGCCTTCCTGGGGCAGGATCAGCAAGCGATGGCCGACATCGCTAACAAGGACTGGGACGCGCACATAACGTCCGGTGCGGCCATGGCGCAGCTTACATACGATGAGCTGTACAATCGCTACAAGGCCGGAGACGAGAAGGCGGCGGAAATACGACAGAACGCGAAGCCGGAAACCTTCAAGCCGCTATACGGCGGGGAGTTCGGTACGCCAGCGCAGATGCGATGGTACGAGGAGTTCAAGAATCGCTACAAAGGCGTGGCGGAGACGCAGAAGGACTGGGCGGCTAAGGTGGCTAAGGACAAGATGCTCATAACCCAGTGGGGGATGCGCTATTACTGGCCACGAGCCCGGCTGGACAGTTATGGGAAGCTGAACGTCAAGACTCAGGTGTATAATTACCCTGTGCAGGCGTTCGCAACTGCGGAGATCATTCCGATAGCTATCGTGTATCTGTGGCATAGGTTGAAGGAGGCGGGACTGGACGACAAGGCGTACATCGTGAATACGATTCACGACTCGGTCGTCATGGAAGTGCATCCGGACTATCTAGAGCATGTCCAAGAGATCGCCAAGAAGGCGTTTACTATGGACGTGTACGAGTATCTGCGGAAAGTCTACGGCATCGAGTTCAACGTTCCCTTGGGCATCGGCATGAAGGCCGGAACGCATTGGGGAACAGGTAAAGAGACTGCGTTCAACATCTGGCCTGACGGCCGAGAGGAGAGAGTTAAGTGAAGTTTGTTGGCTTCGTGAAGCGAATCAACGTCAAGGAAGGCCGTGGTAAGCGCGGCCCCTGGAAGGCGTACAGTGCGAAGATCGAGAAGGATGACGGCTCGGAGTACAACGAGTGGGTAAGCCTGGGCTTCGACGCGCCGCCCTTCAAGGAAGGCGATTACGTGCAGCTGGAGACGGAGGAGAACGAGGGCCGTCAGCAGTACGTGAAGGGCTCGGCGAAGGTGAAGAAGAACGCACCAGCCCGTGCCTCGCAAAATACCTCGAACAAGGGTTCCACTGGCGGGACTGCTACCGGTGGTGCTCAGGGCGGGACTGGGTTCAATGAGCCGGCCCGTCAGGCGTCGATCACGTATCAGTCGTCCCGTAAGGACGCCATCGAGATCGTGAGTCTGTTGCTCGCCAATGGCGCGCTGCCCATGAGCGAAGCGAAGACGAAGGCCGGTACAGCCAAGCGCTTCGATGAGATCACGGCGGCCGTGGAGAAGTTCACGGTGGAGCTGTACAACGACGTTACATCGTTGCGCGTGCTGGGTCGTGTGGCTGACGCCGGGGTCGTGAAGGCCGACGCATCCGCCAAGAATGACCTGCCAGAGGATGCCACCGACGATGATCCGGACCCGGATCAAGGCCCGGAAGGCGGCGACGAAAGCGCCGATGACGGCTGGGGAGACGCGGAATGACGTATCGAGTCAACTGGAATCCGAACCAGCAGAATCCGGTGGTGCTGACGCTCCCGGACTTCGTGGTCCGGCTCGCGACCATGTCGTACAAGACGCCCGTCGAGGGTCAGCCCGGTTTCGTGCTCCAGCACGTCGCGTCCGGAGTGCGTACCTTCGAGGGCGTTGACATCACCTACGTGGTGCGCAAGGCTGTAGCAGAACAGCTGCTGCTGGATACTATCCGTACCGATCCGACGCTCGGCGTCGAGCATCCGCCGGAAGATCCGCTGGCCAGCCTGGACGTTCAGCGCGCGCCTCGTAACTAACACCCTGTGGGAGGGTCTTGAGGGAGTCTGTAGTGGGCTCCCTCCTCTTTATGCGACTCATCATTGACGCTGATCCGATTGTCTATCGCGCCGGCTTTGCGGGCGAAGTCAATCATTACTCTGTCGTAGCGGAAGACAAGGACGGAGGGCTTCATCACGCCAGTTTCGAGCCGACTCCCGAGAGCAAGGGCAAGAAGCGCGCAACGGCTTGGCAGAATGCACAGGCGTGGGCTGCGAAGCAGGGCTACGAGATCGTAGACAAGACGATCACGGTAGTTCCCGAGGAACTAGATCATGCACTGCAGATCGTGCGCACCCAGGTGCTAGCGATCATCGATCCGGTGGCGAAGCACTATGGCATTGAAAAGGCGGAGCTTGATACTCGAATCTTACTTTCGGGACCTGGGAACTTCCGCGAGGATATTGCGAAGCTTAAGCCATACAAGGGTAACCGAGACTCCGCTCACAAGCCATTCCACTATCAGGCGATCCGAGACTATCTCACAGGACAGTGGGGAGCTTCTGTCGTGCACGGTCGAGAGGCTGATGACGAAGTTAGTATCCGAGCTTGGGAAATGCGTCGTGACGGAAGAGATCGAGATTACGTCATCGCTACGATTGACAAAGATCTGGATCAAGTCCCAGGAATGCATTACGACTACATGAAGCATGTCTTCACGGATGTCGAGGAGAGTGAAGCAGAATTCTTCTTCTGGCAGCAGATGATTTCCGGCGACGTAACGGACAACATCGGCGGAGTGTGCGGCTACTCATCTGAGAAGGCCAAGGCATTCCTTGCTCGCGCGCAGGAATACGCGGACACTATCGATCATGACTGGCGCAAGGTCGCATGGGACCGAGTAGTGACGCTGTATGCACAGCAAGCGGAGTACAGGCAGTGCTACTACAAGCCCTTCATGAAGGGCGACACCGGGGGCTATCAGCCCGTGGATATCGCGCTGGAGAACGCGCGTCTGGTGTATATGCAACAGCGGCCGGGCGAGCTGTGGACGCCTCCGGGGGCTGAGAAGGAGTGGCTGGGGGACTATGCAGACTGACCTGCAAGAGCAGTTCTATGCGCTGATGGACCGGTATAACAGCGGCGTAGAGCCGCTGGAAAGCTGGGAAACAGCGGACATCGTAGCACTCATCCGAATACTGGATGCCGTGCTACAGCAACGACATGACGAAGCTGCAGGCTTCCTGACGGCGCTGCAAGGCGTAGAGGAAACAGACTATGACTTCGACCCTGATTAAGGGCTCGGACGCTCGGCGCTTCGAGGTGGCTGCAGGCCGTTACATCGGCACCGCAAGCGGGCGATTCTACATGCATCAGCCTGTGTGGGTGCTGGAAGACGTTGCACATTCTTTGGCTCAGGTTGTGCGCTTCACTGGACACACGCGCTGGCGCTATAGCGTGGCCGAGCACAGCGTGCTTGTGAGCCTGCTGGTGGAAGAGCTGGGAGGCGATCCACATGACCAGATGGAAGCCCTGTTGCACGACGCAACAGAGTCCGTGCTGGCGGATGTTGCATCCCCGGTGAAGTCCATGCTTCCGGATTACAAGGCGCTGGAGAAGTACCTGGACTCTTCCATGCGGAAGCAGTTCTGGCTACCAGAGGCGCAGTCCGAGATTGTCACGCGGGCCGATTGGCTGGCGTTGTTCATCGAAGCTGCTATGCTGATGCCCGAGCACGGGCAGGACTTCGCGGACCCTAATCGGATTCGTCCGGACGCACTGCGCATGATGCAGCAGGGCTGGACAGTGAGTACGCTGGACGGTGACTGGCGTAAGGCTCGCGAGATGTTCATCGAGCGTTATCGGTTTCTACAGGCACGTATCAATGGCAAAAGCGTCAAGCAAGCTTCTCAGCACGTCCGTAAAGTCCGCAAGGACGAAGAAGCCAAAGCCCGAGCCAGCGTGCAAGAGGATCGGGACTAAGCGCAGCGACCTTCGCTGTATGGACAAGAACGGAGAGGTGTGGGCCTCTCCCTTTGAACACAAGGTGTACGATGCAGTCAGAACCGCAGGCCGACACGTCATACGACGCGCAAATGAAGGTGATGCCCTTGCTTACGGTACCGCCGTCAAACAAGGACGTTGCGAGCAATGCGGCTCACATCATGTCGTTCAAGACCGGGTCTATACCCCGGATCTACATCTTGTTCGGAAAGGGGACGAAGCTAAGCCAGGAGGCTACTTTGTCGAAGTTAAGGGGTATCTTCCCGGACCCAAACGTAACCTTTACCGTCAAGTCAAAGCGCAGCACCCCGCTGTTGATCTGCGTATCGTGGCGCAGTCCGACCACTGGGTGACCAAGAACAAGACGCGCCTTAGTGATTGGGCGAAGCGATTCAAGATAACGTTCCATCTGTGGAACGGAGCACTACCGGAGGAATGGTAATGAGCACTTATGCGACGTCGCTGCGCGTAGAGCTTAGCGCAGGCTCGGATGAAGAGGCGCAGATCCTAGCCGAGTCCATTGCAGGGACACTGCGGCGACGACTAGAAGTAACCCACGTAGAGGGTCCTGATACGGAGTGCATCTACGATTGCTCGGAAGACGATGACGATATCCCCTTCTGACCTGATCAATGGTATATTCGAACTGGGTGGAGCGCTCGGAACCGTGGCCAACGTGCGGGCGCTCTACCGGTCGAAGCGGGTGCAGGGAGTGAACATCGGCGCATCAGCGTGGTTTACGTCCTGGGGTGTATGGAATCTGTACTACTACCCTTCGCTTGGGCAGTGGGCTAGCTTTGCAGGCGGCTTGGCCATAGTGCTAGCGAACGCGGTGTGGATATGGATGGCGATTTACTACAGTAGGAGGGCTAATGGGCCTGGGTTTCAAGGAGATCGTGATCATAGCAGTGCTGATGGTCGCGATCTGGGGCATCAAGAGTTGGAACGCAGAGCGCAAACGTAAGGCGCGGCGTTCACAGAGGAAGCGCAATGTTCAAACCTATCGGGACGATGACTCTGATTGACGGACGTATGTCCTATTCGGCATTCGCCGTTGTGTCAACAGAGGATCTAATACAGTCGTGGACGACACCGGAGCAACGTGAGTACAACGCACAACACACCACCTGCCCTACGTGTAACGGGCGCGGCTACGCAGTACGGAGGCGCGGAGCAACTGTTGAACGAGACAACGTCGGCTGTCGCCAGTGCCATGGGACCGGCGCAGTCCCAGCCGATGCGGAAGCACAGCAGTCAGCCTTCTGTGCAGCGCCTGCCACTGGAAGCTAAGGCCCGCAAGGCACTGCAGCTCTATACGTTCATGTTCAATTACTTCCCCGATGCATGGTTGGCCATGGTCGCGGTGGCTCGTGCAGGGAATGAGCAGCACAATCCCGGCGAGCCACTGCACTGGGCACGGGAGAAGTCCACGGACCAGATGAACGCGGCCTTTAATCACCTGTTCGACTATGGCTCAGGCATCAAGCTAGACACGGATGGCCAATACCATCTAGCTAAGGTGCTGTGGCGCGTAGCGGCTCAATTGCAACTGGATATCGAAGCGGATCGCAAATGAACGAATGCCCAATTACGGAACTGGAGCGCCGTCACCTCATCTCCCTGCTGGAAGATGCTTATGCGGAGCTAGATGCTTCGGATGAGATCAGCCAAGGCGTGATCGACGGCGTGAAGGAAGCAATCGAAACCCTCGGAGGTAGCGTCGAATGAATAAGGCCGACATGAATCGCGTGGAAGAGATCGGCGAGCGCGTCGACTCGATTCAACGCAGCCTGGACAACCTGTTCTATGACATGGGTGCCCATACAGGCGACCTGCTGCGAGCCAAGTACGTGGCATACGAAAAGCTTCGCGCGTACAAGGCTCAGCAGAAGGGTCTAGTGCAGAATCAGCGCTTGCTGAAGGCCGAGCTGAAGGAGCTGAAGGTCAAGTACGACAGGCTGCTTGCTGAGCGGAGGGGGAACATGGATGGCGTAGAGTCGTCGGTGGCTGCGGACCGGCCGCCACTACCGAAGAGCACGGGCTACGTGCGAGCGAACGGCCTCGACGCGGGTTACGGCTCGGACGACTGGGCCGGCGGTGCGCCTTCCCCGCGCTTCGAGGAAGGTTGATGCGGAAGCGGCACATGTTCATTCCGGATCTTCAGGCGAAGCCGGGCGTACCTACGCGGCACATTCACGCTGCTGCGCAGGCTATCGTTCGGTATACGCCTGACGTTCTGGTTCTAGCGGGGGATTACTGGGACTTCCCGTCCCTCTCCCGCTGGGAAGAGAAGGGCTCGAAGCACTTCGAGGGTTCGCGAGTCCTGGAAGATGCCAACGCTGGTAACGAGGCCCTGCGGATGCTGCTTGCACCGATGTACGCCGAAGTCGAGCGACTGAAGGCGAACAAGAAGAAGCAGTGGAATCCCCGTGTCATCTATACCATGGGTAACCACGACGAACGGCCGGCTCGTGCAACGAAGGCCGATCCTCGCTTCGAGGGTATCATCGGTGATAACCTGCTGGAGTTCCCCGAAGGTGTGGAAGTGCATCCGTACCTGGAAGTTGTGGTCGTGGATGGCATTCGCTATAGCCACTACTTTAGCAACGTTAATAGTAGTCGTCCTATCGGTGGTAGCATCGATAATCGGCTCAATAAGATTGGCGAGAGCTTTGTGCAGGGACATGAGCAAGGATTCCTGTATGGAAACCGAACGTTCCCTACCGGAAAGGTCAAGCACGGGCTGGTAGCGGGCAGCTACTACATGCACGACGAGGAGTACAAGGGGCCGCAGGGGAACGGACACTGGCGCGGCATCGTGGTCCTCAACGGCGTACAGGATGGCCAGTACGACATCATGCCCCTGAGCATGGAATACTTGCTGCAGAAGTACGGGCCGTGATAGAGTCGGGCGACATCAACGACGGGACGATCCTGACGGCTACAGCCCAGCGCACGGATGCGCGGGGCTTCTTCAGGTTCGTCATAAAACTGCCATCAGGTAAAGACTTATGCTCAGAGTGGATCGCGCCAGACCACAAGAAGGAGGCTCTTCGGAAGTGGATCGAGGTTGCTCGGGGAGCAATCGTCGAGGATGCGACTGCACTACGACGTGCGAAGGCAGTGCCAAGCACGCCTGCTTCGACTGGCACGGAGCCGTCATCTGCGAGTGGCATGCAGAATACCGCCACTGCGGCTGCGGATTCGACGCTGCGTGTCGTGTCGGACCCGCTTGAGATGGCGCAGAAGATGCATGCGCTACTTGACGCACAGGTGAAGGACCTGTACATTAAGCGCGAGAACGTTCGAGTCGACCTAGCAAAGGCGGAGCACGAGCGGGACCGGTGGGCAAAAGTTCTAACAATTCTACAGGAGACGACGTAATGGGCGAAGCATTGAATCGAGCCAAGAGCCTTGGGTTGCGCCTTGCGGGAGCCGGAGTGCTAGGGGCCATCCTAACTATCTATGGCCTGACTGGCCTGACGTCCGTGGAGCTGGGCGAGGTCGGTCTGAAGATCAGCGCCGTAGGCTCGTCGCGCGGTGAGGTGGAGGTGCTGACCCCAGGCACGCAATGGGTTGAGTCACTGAGTAATGACGTCGTTGTCTACGACGCCCGGCTCAAGCAGTACGCCATGGATGACACGACTGCGGCTACGCAGGACGGCCAGCCCATCGACGTCGATGCGTCGCTGGAGATCGGCCTTGGCGCGGCCAATGTCCCAGAGCTGCATCGGACCATGGGCCCGGACTGGTTCGCCAACGTGGTCTATCCGCAGGCTATCAAGGAGCTTCGTGAAGCTACGGCATCCGTGAAGTCGGACGACATCTACACCGGCACCGGTCGGCAGCGCGTGCAGGACCTTGCAACAGAGGCCCTGAAGAAGTACGAGACCAGCGGTATTCGGATTACGGTCAACCTTCGGGACGTTACGTTCACCAACAAGGGCTACGTGCAGTTGCTGGAGCAGAAGGCGAGCGCCGTGCAGAAGGAAGTGATTGAGACTCGTCAGGCAGCTGCTGCGATTCAGGAAGCGATCAAGGTAGCGAACATTGCGGAAGGTGAGAAGCAGAAGCGCATCAAAGCAGCAGAGGCCCAGCGTGAAGAACAGAAACTCAGTGGCGAAGGCTCGCGCCTCGCGAAAGAAGAGGAAGCCCGTGGTAACCTTGCCCTCGCACGAGCTGAGGCAGAAGGCATTCGCTTGCGGAATGATGCTCTTGAAGGAAGCGGGGGAGACCGCCTTGTACAAATTGAATGGGCGAGAAACCTTGGCCCCAATGTTAAAGTCTATGGGATTCCGACTGGTGCACCTGGGACTTCGTCCCTGATGGATCTGAACGGCATCCTGCAGGGCGCATTCAAGGGAGCACAGCCGAAATGAAACCGATGCTGGCCGTAGAGGCCGTAGACGATAAGATTCGCTTCCCGGTCTGGGCCAGCGTCAAGATCGACGGTGTGCGCGGCTTGATCAAGGACGGGGTCGCGTATTCGCGATCCCTCAAGCCTCTGCCCAACCAGTTCCTGCAGCAGTGGGTGGCGAACCATGCGAAGCAGCTAGAAGGCATGGACGGCGAGTTCGTGGTGGGACCGGCTAATGACTCCAACGTCATGCAGACTACGATGTCCGGGGTGATGCGCAAGGATGGCGAGCCGGACTTCACGTTCCAGGTGTTCGACCTGTGGAACGAGGAAACCACGCCGTACACGGATCGCTATCGCATGCTCCGCATGTATGTGGACAGGGTTCGCAGCCATACTAATCGCGTCGTGGATCTGCTGCAGATGGCCGCGAATTCCAAGAAGGAGCTTGATGAGATCGAGGATAAGGCGCTACGCGACGGCTACGAGGGCCTTATGATCCGTGATCCGAAGGCTTTGTACAAGTTCGGGAGGAGCACGGTCAAGGAAGGCGCACTGTTGAAGGTCAAGCGGTTCGTGGACGCAGAGGCGCGCGTTATCGGCGTCGAGGAGCAGATGCACAATGCTAATACTGCAGAAGTTAACGAGCTGGGCCGCACGAAACGATCTACTGCCAAGTCGGGGCTTGTGCCTGCTGGCGTGCTTGGTGCTCTCGTGGTTCGCGATCTGGTGTCTGGTGTCGAGTTTTCGATAGGCACCGGGTTCACGGCGGAGCAGCGATCCGAGCTTTGGAAGCTGAGCAAGGGCCAGCACCTAATCGGCCGGAGCGCCAAGTACAAGTCGTTCCAGGCCACAGGCGTGAAGGAGGCCCCTAGGTTCCCTGTGTTCCTTGGGTGGCGTGATGAAATCGACCTTAATGCTGGGGAGTGAGTACAATGTTCAGACTGATAGTTATTCTCGTCGTCGCCGGATTGGCTACTTCTCTACTGGCCCCTGTCGCGGTGACTGCGGGGAGGAAATTCGCACGTTCGTTGAGAGCAATGTGGCGGGATGGAGAGAAGGATTCGGACCTGGACAACCTCACATATTCCGAGAGGGAGACCGCTGGGTCCTCGACTGGGTCACCAGACTCACCGACGCCGAAGTCCGACGAGCCAGAGCGCAAGAGCTAGCACGACTGCAGGCGATCCAGCATGATCAGCGTCAGCAGCTCTACCGTGCGCAGCAGAACATGGATAGAGCAGCCCAAGCCGCCGCCCTCGCGGGCCAGATGGCAGCGGCGTCAAGCTTACCGTACCTCGGATATGGTGCTGCAAGTGACTCGTCCAGGCGGGACCATCAAGGCGATGTACGTGCGAGACGGAAGCCGGTTGAGATTAGTCTGGCGACAAGGCTGAAGGTGCTGGTTATAGCTTGGCTGAGTGGAGCAACGCCGTTCCGCGTGTATCGAGAATTGCGGGCAAAGAAAAACCCGGTCTAGCATCTTTCAGCTAGCCGGGTCGGAGAGAAATCATAGGCCCTATTGTCGAAAGGCAGTAGGGCCTTTGTTCTTTGTGAAGCCGCGAAGCATGCGCCAGTAAGCGCGAGCGGCGGCCGTCTGCTTGGGATGATTCTTGCGGATTGTATTCCAGTGCACGCGCGTGCTGAACTTCAAGCCGGCCCGTGTTGCGCTGGCCTTCAGGTCGTCCATGGACATGAACTTCCACTTAGCAAGCAGCTCCATGTAGACACCTAGCCATGCCTTACCGTGCCCGGCCTTGGAGAACGGCCCCATGATGTAATCGACGATGGCGTGAGCCACTTCGTGCACGGCCACGTTGGCCCGCATGTGCCGAGGACGCAGGGAGATGCGATGCAGGGAGGGATCGTAGCTGCTAGGCAGCCACCGCTTCCCCCGCTTGTCGCTCTTCAGGAAGCGCACCTCAGGCAGCGGGATGCGATACAGCTTGGCTGAGCGATAGATCAGCTTGCAGATGTGCTGCTTCGATTCGTTCTGTCCTGCCCAGATAGTCCAGCTGTCTTCCCAAGCATACGCTTCACATTGCTGAAAGTCAGTCGTCGGACTCTTGCACTTCTTCAAGCAGGGCTACCTCCGCTTCTCGTCGGGCTACGAGACCGGGGAGCTTCTTCCCTCCGCCCCATACCCACCGTCGCAGCTCGTACGCTGCTTCTGTCCAGTCTTGTTGGTTCACTCGACGCCGGAGCGTGGACGCTTCATAGCGCCCCGCCCCGAGGTTGAAGATGAAGTCCGCGATAGCGAACAGCTTAGTTTCCGATCCAGCAACGACTAGGAGCGGGCTGTACCGGACTGCTTGCGCTACGCTCAGCTTCAGATCCTGCTGTAGCAGGGTCTCCGCTTCCGGCACGGATATCACGTCGCCACGCTTCACGTTCTTGGTGTGCCCGTACCCGATGGTCAGAATACCGGCTGGGCATACATACGGGATAACCGTCACTGTCGGTCGCGTGGTCGCTACCTTGTGCAGTCCCTCGAACCGACGCACAAGCTGGGCAAGTACAGTCAAGTCCATGCATCACTTTCCTCGCTTATCGAACACTCGACCTAGGAAGTAGAAGTTTGTCACGCCTGCAAGCATAGCCCAGTCATCCGATCCCCACAAGAGCGGCACAACCTGCTCCCAAGTGAGGCCCGTCTTATCGAGAGCCACATACGCGGCCACCTTGACGGCGACCCACATGTGGAAGATGACGAAGGTGATCCAGGGTCGCACTAGGGCGTTTGCTACGTCGGCGAACTTGAAGCCCGTCTTCGTATTGGCGTAGGCCGTCTGAATAGCCTGGATGCCGGCTAGTACCTGGGAACTATCAGCTGCGAGCTGATCCCCTTCTAGCTTCTGGTGTCCCTGGATCTTGATTACTTCGAGCTGGTGCTGAGACATCTTCAGCTCGTGAGAGCGCTCGTTCTTCCGGTCCAGTGCCTTCAGCACTTCCGGGGCGAGCCGGGCGAGGCCGCCCAGCACACCACCAATGATTGCGTCCATTACTCTCCTTCCGAGTAGTTGTCCTGCAGAGCTGTGAGCAGCATCGTGCGGGCCGTGAGGTCCGCCGCTGAGCCGGTCGTAGCTCGATTCATCTTCGTCATGGCCTCATAGACTGCGGGGTCCGTGAAGACCTGCGAGCCCTTCGTGCTCATGAGGATGCGTGTCAGCTGGCGCGAGGCGAACTCGCCGGAGCGGGACACGAGGTTGATGACGATGTCTTCCGGCTTGATCGGCGTACCGGCCCCGCCCACAGTAGGGCGGTTGTTGCGGATAACCCGCAGTCCGTCCTTGAACGCTTCCACCTTCTTCAGCTCGTCCGCATCCCACAGTCCCGAGCTTCGCAGATCGAATCCGCGCTTCTCGTCGAACAGGTTATCGGCTAGCTGGTCCAGGCTCTTGCGGCTGTCGGCCGCTGCGTCGAGCGATCCGGATGCCTTGACGGCCCCATTCACATACGCCTGCTTCATCTGGGCCAGCAGTTCCGGGGACTCGGCGCTTAGGTACTTCTGCACCTGTCGCTGCTTCTCCGGGGTGAAGCTGTTGAATCGGCTCAGTAGAGTGTCTGATGTGGCCGCAGTCGGGTCGGCTACGCCCAGCATCTTGTAGGCGGCGGAGTCCGCCATCACTTCAATGGCTGCTCGTGCTCGCTTGTACTCCGCGCGTGTCTCGATGATCTGCTGGGCCACGTCGTTGGCCTTGAGCGTGCCGTTCTGTGGGAGGCGATCCAGATCGCGCTCCAGCGCATCCTTCATGCGCCCGGCCAGAGCCCCGTCCTCGCCACCGCCCTTGATCGTGCGAGTCAGGCCGCGCAGGTGCGCCGCCAGCTCTTGCGGAGTCAGGAAGCCCTTCTTGGCCTGCTGGCTCCATGCCTCGATCTTCGAGGCCAGCTCGGAGCTGATGCCTTCCGTAGGGTCGGCCGCTCGCTTCGCCATCATATCAAGCTGCCCAGTATAATCCGTGCTCGGGATCTGCACCGGCTGGACCTGGGTCATGGACCCCGGTGCCGGCACGTTCATAGTGGCCGCCTTGCTCATGCCCGTTTCGTAGGCGTTCGAGCTGTTCATCTTGGCGGAGTCGAGCAGGTCCTTGGCTCGCTTCTGGGTCGCGAGGTAGGTCGAGTCCAGATCGGCCCCGGCGGGCACCTTCTGGTCCATAACCTTGACGAAGTCTTCGACGAACTTATCGGTCTGATCGGCGTAGAACTTAGTCAGATCGCTGTTGTAGGAGGCACGTTCCAGCGTCTTCAGCTCCGGGATACCGGTGCGCTGGGACAGCGAGACGGGCATGTCAGGCATGACTGTCTGTGCGTTCTGCAGGGCCTTTGCTGTACGGGACCCGGCTGTCGACTCATTCAGTGCCTTGGCGATCTGGTTCTTGAGCGCCGGAGCCACCGCGAGGGTGCCCCCGACCAGCCCGGATACTGTGGCCCCGGTTACAGCATTGCCGACGTTCCCGCCGTCCTTGTCGAACGTTCCCAGACCGCCTAGGCCGCCCGTGGCGACGCTCTTGAGGACGCCCCCTCCCAAGGTAGTGGCCCGAGGCAGAGCGGCTTCAGGCACGAGCGCCAGGGGCAGGGATTCGCCAACTGCGGCCACTCCCTCGCGGAAAGGAACCGAGTCTCCCCGTTCCTGGGTCGCCAGCTGGTCCATCTTCTGACGCAGCAGTTCCTGGGCTGTCACCTTGTCCTTCAGTCCTCGACCGGCCTTGTCGGCGCGGGTGAAGTAGTCGGACACGCCTGCGGCGACCTGCTTGACGCCGGCCCCGGCGCGGCGTACGCCTTCCCCGAGGGCGCTGAAGCCTTCGGCGTTGGCGGCACGCTGCTCGGCATTGGAGACGCCGTAGTTCTCGAACTCCGCCTGCTCGGCGGTCGCGAACTGTTGGGGAGCCTTAGGGACTTCGGCACGGTCGCGGGCCAGTACGTCACGGACCCGCGCTTGCGCAGCCTTATCGCCAGCGGCGACAGCTTCATCATAGACCTGTACCAGTTGCTGCTTCTGGGCTGCTGTGAGTGCCATTTACTTTCCGTTGAGAATGTCGTCGATTCGCGAATTGAGGCCCTTCGGGGCGGCCGGAGCCGCAGGAGCTTCAGGAGCCGGTGTCGAGCCCGGGAGGCCGAACGCCTGTACGAACTGGTCGACTTCCTGCTGAGTCACTGTCGGGAGAGGCATCTTGTCGATGTCGGACACCGACAGGTTGAGTCCCGAGGACAGAGCCGTAGCCGCACGCTTGCGGATCTGCAGGAGACGCTGAGCAGCGGAACGTGTCTTGGCCATGTACTGCGTATGGCCATCATCCGCCGAGGGCATTGTGCTGATGATGCGCTTCGCTTCTTCGACGCCCATCGCCGAACCGGTGATGAGGTTGATGTAGCGATTGAGCGCGTCAGTCGTGTTCGAGCGCCATTGCTCGTACTCACCAGCTTGCTTCGCAATCTCAGGGCTGATCGGCGACCCGGTCAGGTATTCCTTGAGGTTGTTGCCCTTCGCCAGCAGCTGAGTAGGCAGCGTGCTGAACTCCGGCTTGTACTGCATGGCTGTCGAGGCGATAGCCGCCAGTCCTTCATCGGCCTTGCCCAGCACCTGCTCCAGATCAGCCTGCGTCTTCTTCTGCAGAGCATCCCCGGCTTCGGCTTCCGTATTCGGGCCTGCGCCTTCGATCCATCCGCCGGTGCGGAGCTGCTGACGCATCACAGTGTCATCCACTGGAACGTTCATGCGCTCGATTCCATTCGGACCCTTGCGCCAGTAGTTCTGTCCTTCGTTCTTCTTCTGGTTGAACTTCTGCTCGGACTCGCGCACGTTCAGCGCATGGTCCACTACCTCACGCCCTTCCTTGGCATTGGCGCGGCGCTCTTCGGCGAACAGCTTGTCTTGTTCGAGCTTGATCTGGCCGAGCTGTAGGATGCGTGTGTTGACTTGGTTCGCTACCGAGGGATCGATTTCGCCGACCGCATCCCGCATGGCCTGCAGGCGACGCAGTTCCGACTCGATAGCTGTCTCGCCTTCTTCAGGCGTGAGGGCCGCCGAAGCGTCCCCCAGCACCTTCTGAATCGCCTTCGCTCGATTGACTTCCGGGTTCCCGAAGATCGTATCGAGAGCATTGGCGAACGTGGCTTGGTTCATGGCGTAGGAGTTACCCGAAGACCATGCCTGCTGGCGCTGCTGATCGTAGCGCGCCTTGATCGCTGCAGGGTCAGGGAGATTGAACATCGACAGATCAGCCATTGCTTACTACTCCCGAGGACCCGACCAGCCACTAGACGTGGATGGTGTTCCAGTCTGTACTGTCGGCTGCTGAGTGCCACCGAACCAGCGCCCGAAGGCGTTGGAGATGTTACCCGAATTGTTGATGAGTGTGCTACCCAGCTGACCCCACATAGCAGCGTTCTGCGCTGCGCCGGCACCGAACGATGGTGAGCCGACAATGGCCGCCATGTTGGAGCCCGCACCCACGCGGGCGTTGGCCGAAGCAGCGTTCGTCTGCAGACCAGCATTGTACAGTTCCAGAGCCTGCGACTGCAGGCCCGACTGGCCTTGCAGAGCTGCCAGCACGTTTCCGAGCTGCGCGTTCTGAAGCTGAGCCGGGAGGCCGGCGAGCTGCATCTGCGTGCCAAGTCCTTCCTGTGCTCGCGAGTATGCCTGATCGTTGGCGTACATGCTGCGCTGGAAGCGCTGGTTGTTGAGGTCCGAAGCCATGGAGGCTGTCTGGCCGAATCGCGAGAACGCGTCGTTCAGCAGAGAATTCTGCTGGCCCGCAAGTCCCGATCCGATGCCCGTGAGACCCTGCGCAAGACCCAGCTGGTTCTGCTGCGCCATCTGGGCCTGCTGCTGCGCCTGGAGCTGGAAGCCCGCGTCCGCGCTAGCAAGGCCCTTCGCAAACGCTTCCGTTTGCAGAGCGCCACCGCTGGTGCCCATGCGGCCTGTGCTGAACAGGTTCTGGTTGAGGTTGGCGAAGTTCCGATCATTCGTCACTTGCGCCTGAGAGCGCAGGTTACCCAGCGTGTTCCCGTAGACCTGATCGTACGTCTGATTCAGCGAGGAGAGCTGATTGCCCGCGCCAGTGAAGGCCGTATTCTGCAGTCCTGTCTGGAAGCCTTGGTTGGCCTGGGACAGCCCCTGCGATGCCTGCTCGAACGCCGTGCCAACACGGCCCGTGATGGCGTCGAGGCCGCCGAGCTGCATGTCAGCCATTGAGTTACGAGCTAGACCGAGCTGGCCAGCAGCCTGACTCACGCCTGCAGGGAGTTGGTTCCCGAAGCTGGGAACCCCGGAGTTCGCGAAGGAGGAGAGAGCCCGGCGCGATGCTTCGAGGTCCCCAGCATCAACCTGGAGACGGCCTGTATTCTGATCGTATTGGCCCCACATGTTGCCCGGGCCGAGGACACTTACGTCACCCAGCGTAGTGGAGCCGGCCGCCATGGCCCGGCCTTGTGCGTCTGCTGCGCGACGCGCATTCTGATTCGAGGAGTATGCCCCGTATGCGGTAGCGGCTGCACCAATAGCAGCGGCCCAGATTTCAGCCATTCATTTCACCCAAGAGATTGAAGTGGCACACCCACACCATGCGCCCCTCTTCAGGGGTCGTGGCGAAGCCGTGTCGGGGGATGCGTGCGTGGAAGAGAGGAGCGCGGAAGATCAGCGCTCGGTTGTATTCGCCGGGGACGAAGCGTCGAAGGGTCCAGTCATCTGGATGTGCCTTGACCATCTCGTCCTTGAACTGCGCATAGTCCTTGCGCTTGGAGAGTTCCGCCAGCGGAGGCATGATCGTCATGCCCGTGCGCTTGTGCGTGAAGAAGCCCGTCCCGCTAATCTTCTCGTGCCGACTCAGGTACACGATGGCGGTATAGTTACCAGCTTCGCGGTCACTGTGGACGTACGCGGGTTCCGTGTCCTTGTTCGTGACGCGAAAGAACATGCTGTTCGGGATGAGCGCGTAGCCCATCGTGCGCGTCAGGGAAGTGAGCAGAGTCCCGTGGTCACCCCAGAAACTCATCCCGTCATAGATAGAAGATCCGACTTCGCCCTTGTTGGGCTTCCAGGTTCCGAAGCCTGCGGCGAGTGCCGAGGCTCGGACCTTGTCTGGATCTGTTACGAAGTTATCGACTACAAGAACGCCTTCATTACCGACGACGGTTTGCAAGGTCCTTCACCGATTCCTTGATATCTTCGATGTCTGTTCGAATGTGCTTCTGCTCAGTGCGCATCTCGACGATCAGATCGTGGTCCGACTTCTGAGTATCAGCCTGATCCTGCAGCTCCCGAACGTCGGCTAGGAGAGTTCCCCATGCGATGAGGCCGAAGCCGACAACTGACCCAAGAGGCCAGTAGTCTCGAATCAATTCCTTCATCAGAAAATCTCCACCGCGTGTACTTCGCCGACATCTCCGGGAGCCCACACTTGGCTAGAGCCAGTTCCCCAGCTCCAGGTCGAGTCGGAACCCGTAGCGAATGTCGCCGCAGCCGTAAGATAGGTGCGGGTAACGCCGGTTCCGTCCTGCACTCGGACTCCTGTGAAGAAGCTTTGAGTGCGTACCCCGTCAAGCTGAATCTGGAAGTCGTTCACGCTGTTGATGGACAGGATGCGCTCGATACTCGCGCCGCGTACCGTGGCTCCGCCGGTGTATGAGCCGCCGGTTCCGATACCTGAGCCGGAAGTGCCGTAGCCATTCGTGCTTCCGCTGGGATTACCTACGGTCACATTTCCGGCGCTGAACACCTGCTGCAGTGCTGCTAGCATTTGATGAACGATCATGTGAGGCCCGGCCCTGAAATGATCCACGACGTGCTGGTCACCTTCACTGCCGTAGCCACTCCCTTCGAGGCCAGAGTGCGAGTACCGGTAGTCGCCGAGTTGGCCAGCGTCATCGTATCTGTGGTGATCGCGATGCTTACGCTGTTCGAGTCATCGTTGATAAACGTCACGGCTGTACCGACTGGGAACGCCACCGAGCTATTTGCTGGAATGGTGTACGTGTCGCCCGAGCCAGCGCCGCTGGCGTGCACGATGCTCTTTCCGCGATCCGCCAGCACGAGCGTATAGTTGCCCGACTGAGAGTTCGGCGGAAGATCCAGGTAACCTACCTGCGCAAGGTCTGTTCCCGTGCGATCCACGCTCAGCGTGCGCGTAGTCGTGAGGTCCCCGCCTCCCGACAGGCCGGAGCCTGTAGAGATGGACACCGCCGAGTGATCGACGTTTCGATTCGACGAGGTGTCGAGCGCGAACGAGAAGTCCGACGCCAGCGTACCGCCGCCACTCAGGCCGCTGCCTGCTGTGATGGCTCGCGAGGTTGGCACGGTACCGACCGCAGACGCGATGGCCGCCGGGTTGGCCTTGCGGAGCACACCAGCCGACGCATCGTATAGCAGTAGATAGTCGTTCGCTTGGTCCAGCGAGCTTTCTACGGTCAGGTTCGAGATGAGACCCGTAGCCGCTGTAAACGTGCCGTTCGTCAGTGCGTAGAGCAGCTTGGCAGGAGTTAGGAGCGTTGTGTCGCTCACTAGCCCCGCCGCACCGGCGTTAGACGCGATGTCCGAGGATTCAAACTTCGAGGAGATAGCGACCGCGATGGCCGACAGTTCCGGATCTACTTCAGAGCCCTTGATGAGCTTCGACGGATTACCCGACGAGAGTGCATCCTTGGGCGCGAAGAAGGTGAGCTGTGTGTAATCACTCATTAGGCGAGTCGTCCCAGCTTGGTGAAGAGTTCGGCCTGCTGGACGGCGAATTCACCGTTTACGTCCGCTTCGATGCCGATGCGATAATATTGGCCACGTCCACGAGCAGGAACCTTCAGGATGCGCAGAGCCAGTCCGCCGGACCACTCAGCTGCGCCCCACTCCGCCGAGCCCCACTCAGCACTTGCGTCACCGCTAACGGTACGCGAAATGCTCTTGAAGCCGTCGTCGAAGTCGACGTTCCACTTGAAGACGATAGTCGTTTCGTTGCGTACGAACAGGATCGAGCCTAGGCGCTTCAGGATCTTCAGCCGGTTGGCGAAGTCTTCGCCAAGATCCAGCCATGGACTCTGATAGATGAAGCGGAACGTAGACCCGCGATCATTGTCGCCCAGGTACTGGCCGACCACTCCTACGCCCACTCCCATGTATAGCGTGTTCGTGTCTGTGGTCACGAGCGCAGTTGGCGCAATGCTCCAGTCCGTGATAATCGAGACTTCATCGCCATCCTCGTCGCGGTAGCGGCGGCGCTGGTCGAGTACCCAGGTCTTGCCCGCTGTCGGGAAGCTTAGGAGATAGAAGCCTGTGAGAGGGTTGTACGTGCTTCGGATGAGCGTCACATCTTCGCTTTGCAGCTGGAATAGCAGCTCGTCTCGGACATACTTAGTCAGCGTCGCGATAGGCGCGGACTTTTCATTCAGCAGCCGCTTGATGGACTGCACACCAACCTTCGAGAGGAACAGAAGGTCAGTTTCGCCAACAGCCTGCAGAGTGTGCTGCGACAGAGTACCCGTGCCGCTAATCACGTCTACGACGTACATCTGCGTAGGATCTAGGCCCAGCGCGGACCCTTGACCGTCGATCCAGAATACGATGTGCTTCTTACCGAAGACCACAAGCGCGCCGTTGAAGGCAGCGATAGCCGTGATTTCGTCAGTGCCATTCGTCCAGATAGTCGACATGTCAATGGTGCCGGCGGAAGCCGAGCCCCAGTCAGTCTCGTCTAGCAGTCCACTGTACTGGATGGTCTGCTTGTTGGCCGTCTGCCATACTCGACCATACGCAGCAAGTGCGATACCGCCAGTAGGCGCTGTGCCGCTAGACACCGTAACGCTTGCGAAGTTTCCTGCTGTTCGGACGATGAGGCGCTGTCCGTCTTGGAATCCGAGCACCTTGTTGTTGAAGTTCTGGAACCACCAGCGTCCGTCTGCATCTGTTACTGATCCGCTGATGTCGCCCGCCACGGGGTCGGCGAGGTTGTTCGAGATGCCGCCGACATACGAGAAGATTACTTCTCGCGTACCGGCTTCGTTTGTGTACTCGTGCAGAGTGCGCACTGCAGCGGGGCCGGGAGTCGACGTTACTGCAGTCACCCCGTCACGGGCCGCGAGTCGGCCGTTGGCGTCGAGAATGGCGTTGCGCGCCTGGGTGGCGTAGGCGGGATTCAGCAGCGAGCCCGATTGCACGAAGTTCAGCCCACGGAAGCCGGGCGACACTAGGTCAACAGGAGTGATCTGCGAGGCTGGTGGGATTCGTGCTAGATCGGGCATTACGTTGCTACCAAGTCGAGGCCCCCTTGTTCTTCCATGTCGCGAGCAATCGCGTCATCGAGAGCCTTGCGGGCGCGTTCTTCAGTGTAGATGTTGTCCACACCCAGCTCTTCGCCCCGCTCGCTGAGCGCGTAATAGATCGCGTTCATTAGCAGCGGGCGGCTTGGGATACGGATATTCACGTCAAGGTCGGTGTCCGCCAGCTCAGCCTGTGGCACAACCATAGTTACGATGTAGTTACG
>JACCDR012397561.1_pt1 | contig 24009 bp, 10 predicted proteins | sample 7446431 | NCBI WGS metagenome assembly JACCDR01 (sample SAMN15323443, study PRJNA562643) | freshwater metagenome | isolation source: river surface water | place: USA:Blue River Watershed | collected 2017-08-17 | reverse complement strand
CATAGGACATTGAGACTTCTCAAGATCATGAAGTAGTTCAGATTCTTTTTGAAGCTTATCTTTGGTGTTTTTAAGCAACCGTTCATAGTTTTGAATCTTAGAAGTAATTAATGCATAATTACTTTTCATTTCAGCTAGAATAGTACTTAATTGTTCCCATGCCTGTATATCTTCATGTAGTGATAATTCCTTTGATATATCCAGTTCTTTAAGTACTTCAATCTGTTTAAGAAGTGATGCACGTTGCTGCTGAATATTTTCATTGAATTTATCACGTTTTAATTGAGAATCCTGAAGATCTCTTTTGAATTTAATGATTTTTTCATTATCTTCACGTATTTTACTTTGTCGTTGGGCTTCCTTCATAAGAACATCAAAATCGACTACTCCTAATTCAGACAAATTTTGTTTAATCTGATTAAGTTTTTGTTCTTTTTTGAGTTCAAATTGAGCAGCTTGTTCTTCTAGAGTTGAAATACTTGATTCAATCTTTTTATTACTTGCAGTAATTGTTTCAAGTTTAAATTTCTCTTGATCAGCTAATCTTTTAGATTCTTTATACATATCTTTCAGAAGACTTGCTTTTTCTGTAAGCTGTGTAATACCCAAAAGTTCTTCAATCATGTCACGTTGCTTAGATGCACTTAGTGCCAGAAATGGTTGAACGTTAGTATTAAGAATAACGATATGTTCAAACAGGTTCTGTGAAATACCAAGTACTTCTAATAGTTCTTCCTGTGTATCCTTCATTTCACCACGACTTTCATCTGATTCAACTTTTGAATCATTTTTGTAGAAATTAAAGAAAGTTGGAGAACGACCACGTTCAACACGATATGCGATACCGTCCTTTTCGAACTCAATAATAACTTCACAATATTTTTCATTGATCTTGTTTACTAAATTCGGTATCTTGATACTGTTATCAATACTTTTACCATAAAGACCAAAGGCAAGCCCCTGAATAATAGCAGACTTACCTACACCATTACGTGCACCCTCAGCACCTTCAGCACTGAGAGCATCATTATTTTGTCCAAGGATTAAAGTAAGAGTATTAGAATCAAGTTCAACAACTTGTGGGACATTACCAAAGGAGAAGAAGTTTCTCATACTAATTTTTTTGAATAATAGCATTATAAATCCTTTTATAAAGACAAATAAATTTGAATAAGTAGATCTTTTTGTATGTGATTAACATCTAGTGCATTAATTTGTGCAATAACTATTTCATCTACAGTTTCGGTTTCAACATCACCCTCATAATCATCAAAATCTGACATAGCTTTCTTATTAGGAATAACATTAAATTCGCGTACTTCAAATAAAGCACTGAAGGTTTCACGAATAAAGCTTATCTCATCCATATTGATATTAATATCAACAAGTACCTTTGATATTGTATTCTTTTCAACATAGAAATCTGGCTCAGCAAGAAGTTCTGACAGTGAAAATGTTCTGTATTTAGGTGCATCTTCCCATGATATAAATTCTGGGCTAATACCATGTTCAAGAATCATAACACCTCGGGCATCATCCCATGCATCAGAATAGTTATGCGGAAAACAGTTCCCGGTGTATATAACTTTAGTGCCAGTAGTTGTGATCTTAGTCTGTCTTTTATGAAAATGTCCACTGAAGACATATTCACATCCTTTGAATGAGTCTTCAGTTTCTTTACCATGATCAGGCATTTCGATCATTTTATTAAGCAAGTACCCAGGCAATTCAAGATGCCCGAATACATATTTGCTTTTTAATGTTGGAAGTACTTCATATTCATTATCAATCATAAAAGGAATAAAAGTACAATCATCGATTGTTTCAATCTGGTTGATAAGTTTAATATTTGGGAACTTGCTTGCGATGTTAGTACTTGCTACATCACGTTTATTTTTATGGTACATATCATGATTACCAACAATGAAGTAAACTTCATTAAAGTTTTCATTTAATAAATCTAGTACCTTCAGTCCATAATCTAATGTACTGATATTAATATTACTTCTGTTATGGAAGAAATCTCCCATGAATATACATGTTTTAATATTACGTTCTTTAGCAGTACTAATCATGAACTCAGTGAATTTCACACAGTCTTCATTATGTTGTTTGCTATTGTTACGTAATCCTAAATGCATATCAGTAAATGTAATTGCTTTATCAAATAGAGCCACGATTTTGTTTCCCTTCAATCATTTTCATTTCCATTTCAATTTGTCTGGTAAAACTTGGGTCAAAACCGTTTAATTCTAATAAATCATCACGAATATTACGCACCTGTTTCTCAGTATTAAGTACTGATCTGAATGCATTATTCACAAATGATGTATAATATGCAAATGGATTTAATTGAATAACTGGTTTATCACGTTTCTTATCATAGAAAATACTTTCATTGAAAAGAAGTGCATTTTTAACTAACTGAATCCTCGCATCACCCATCATTTCATCAATGTATGTGTAATTTCGGTAGTTAGCTCTTTGTGCATAGTGTTCTGCAAGTTTAATAAACATTTTTCCAAGTTCATTCGTCAATCTTCCTGATGTTAAACTAAATTCACCATCATAAAAATCGCCATTCCAGTGAGAACGTACTACTTCAATAAGTTCACCTGAAGAATCCATAATATAGTGCTTAAAAGGTTCAAAATTAGTTCGAACTTTTTTATCACTTTCTTCAGAAATATATGGAATGTGTTCGTTAGTAATAACACGAATAACAACTTCATCTAATGGAATTTCATCGATAAGAAGGGAGTTTTCTTCTGCAAAGTCTTTTGCTTTTCTTTTAATAAAACCTTTTTCTTCCTGGATTTTATCAATAATCTCGTTATTCAGACGTTTCTTTCTTTCAACAGCCGCGAGTTGAAGTACTTCTTCAGTAATTTCACTTTCGTCAAATACAATATAATCGTACATGCTGAATGAGTCATCAAGAACGTAACAATACGACATTTTACTCTTTTGAATTTCACGCAATAAATCTGCGTTATTAAGATATTTCTTTTTAGGGCGTTTAATGCTCATGGGTTAGCTCCATCTATAGTAAATCTCGAACCATCCTTGTTCGTACTTATAGTATAGCACACTTTATGAAAATGTTTCATCCAAATAAATACTTCACAAGTACAACATAATGTTCATGTACTAAGGAGAATTATATGAATGACCGTCGAGTACGTTTAAGACCAAAAGATGCTGCCGCAACGTATGTTTATGGCGATCTAAATCAGTCACAGCCTTCAATATTAACCATTCTTCGTTCCACTAACGGTATGGTATGGAACTATACGCCAACAATCCGTGAAACGAGACAGGTAAACTATGAAAGCCAACAACCAGTGCATACAAACAGTGGCTATAACAACTACAGAAACACCAACAACACCACTCTTTCAGTACAGGGCGAGTTTTTTGCTGGTACTGGTGCAGAAGCTATGTATCTTCTTGCATGTATTACGTTCTTACGTTCTGTAACTCTTATGGATTTCGGAAGACAGGCAGAAAAATACCACAACCCTGATTTTGGAGTACTTGGAGCACCACCTCCAATCTTACTATTCAGTGCGTATGGTAGATATATGTACAATGATATTCCGGTAGTTGTTAAATCAGTATCATTCGATTTCGCTGAGGATGTTGATATGATCATGGTTCCACTGGAAACACAAGGAAGTACTTCAGTTTCTGCTGGTTCAGCAGCTAAAGGTGCTTTATCCAGTGTGATTAAAGGTAAAGCCAACTTTCAAACTATTCAACAAACTGCAATGAACTCAGTTAAGTCTAAAATTGCATCAGTTAATTCATTAAATGTTAATGTATTCAATAGTAAGACTTCTGATATTAACGCTTTCTATAATAACATTAGAGTGAATGGAATACAAAATAAAGAAAATATGGTTTATGTACCTCAGAAAATGACTATTTCTGTTCAATTAGAACAACAACCAACTCCAGATTTTATGAGTAAGAAATTTAACCTCAATGCTTATAAGCGTGGAGATTTATTACGCCGTGGAGGATTCATTTAATGGCACAGTACAGTATATATTCACCTTTTTATAAAGATAAACAGACTTCATGGTATCTGGATTATTATGAACATCCACCACTACCTAAAGCTGATTCAGATATTCTTTATATTATTGACACAATGTACAATGAACAACCTTGGAGACTGGCTAAAGATCTATATGGTAATGAAAGACTGTATTATATTTTCGCATTACTAAATCCAGATATTCTTCAAGATCCTGTTTATGATTTTGTAGCTGGAATCGAAATTAGAGTACCTACAACTGAACGAGTCCAGCGATATTTGAAATAATGGAGAAACAACATGGCAAACGCTTTTTCATCTAACCCTAATGCAAGAACAAAACCTGATGCAGCAGTTAAAGATCCTAACAAACCATATGATCCAGAAAGATATAGTCAATATGATGGTGTTACTAATGATGATTTGAATAACGCTATCATTGAATATGAAAATGTTTTATTAAAATATCATAATTACACCTATAATTTTGCATTATATGCTATGAGTTCCTCTGATTTCAAATTATTTCAGACTAACTCTAAAGAACCTGTTCAAAGATATGTTATTGCCCAAAGTGGAGTATCAGCAAGATACAGTATTGGTGATGTTAAAATGACTGGCGTTTCCCCTGGCTCCCCTGGCAAAACAACTAATAGTTCTATATTGCAAATGGATATGGATATTACTGAACAAAATGGTATGAATTTTTTGAATGATTTAGTAGTAATGTCAAATCAATTAAAATATAACAAGTTCATGGATATTCCTTTTATACTTGAACTAAAATTTGTTGGTCAGGATCAAGACACCGGACAAATGATGGAAATACCAGATACTCGCAAGTACTGGAAAGTTCGTATCAATACCGTGAATACAAGCTCTTCAGAAGATGGTGGCACAATGACTCATAAACTAAATCTAATTGCTCTTAGACACGTTTATGATAACCCAGCATGGATTTTAAAAGAACCATTCGAATGTACTGTAAGTACTTTTGGTGAATTTGTTACTGAATTAGAAAACAAAATGAATGAAATGTCAAAAGCACAATATGGTTATCTTCAGGGAATGCTACCAATTCTTAATGATGGTAAATTTTTTGATTTTAAAGTATCCGATAAACTTAAAGATATGAAAATGGTAATTGATTCTAAGCAGGATGCAGAAACTGGAAAAACTTCAGCACTCTCTTACGGTTCTCGTGCTTTCCGTTTTGATGCTAAAACTAACGTCAGTAATGCAATTGACAGTGTAATTGATTGTTGCTCAAGTTCAAGTGGTGACGATATCGATCCTGAAAACCGTCAATTTGTTCAGGTTGTTCCTTCTGTAATTTATGCAGGTTATGACTATATTCGTGGAACGACTGCTTACAAATATGTTTATTATATTGTTCCGTACTGGACTGGTGATGTAAAAGAATTTAAGGACTTAAAACAGGATGTATTTAATATGCAGTACTTTCTTGAAAACGCACCTAAATTTAATGATCCAAAATCAAACATCCCTAAACTTTTAGCTAAACGCTATGATTACCAGTACACTGGAGATAATAACGAGATACTTAGTTTAGATATAAAATTTGATTCTCAATTCTACCTTGCTACCACTCGTAATCCATATAGTGCTATTGATCCGGGTAACAGTACTGGTACTCACGTAGCACAGGAAATCATCTTTGGTAATGAAACCTTTAATGTTGGAGCAAATGACGATTTAGGTCATTTATATGAAGTACAAGAGCAATTAATTACTAAAAGTAAAACTCAGGAATTAACTGAAGAAGAAAAACAATTCCTAAGAGAAGCAAGTATAGCACTAGAAGAAAGAAAAACAAAATATGAAGGTGAAAATCAAAATGATGGATTAAGTATGGTTCCGGGTGATGACATTTATATTGAGGATTTCAGAGATGAATTCGACCTTGATGTATTAGGCACACAGGGCATTGGTTCTTATGTTAAAACAATACCAACGGAAGCAGCAAACATCGCAGAAACAAACAGTAATACAACTGGTGAAAATAGCTCACCATATGAATTATATCGTCGTATGACTAAATCAAACTATTATAACCGTTCCTTCCTTCTTCAGTTAGATATGGATGTTGTTGGTGATCCTTACTGGTTAGGCTGGTCAGATGATGCATTCAGTAGTTATTTAAATGCATCACTAACAGCACAACAAATTGAATTAAATGCAGAACGAAATAGTGCGAATTTCTTAACATCAGAAAGTTATTTGCTTCTTAACTTAAGACCTTCAAGCAAAATAAGTGATACGACAGGTATCATGGATATATCTGATAAAGATGTTTTTGCACAGACAATATACAGAGTACTTCAAGTTACTCACACTTTCAGTTCAGGTTCATTTAAACAACATTTGAATGGTTCTTTGGTAATAAGAAGTCTGAGAAAAAAAGCAGATGATGGAGTAGATAATGCAGGAAAGTAAACAATTAAAATATGCTCAAAACCAGAACAAACGCTTCGATCCTAATTTTATTCAGATTGGTATTGTTAAAGATACTCGTGACCCTAACCGTAGTGGTCGAATTAAAGTATGGATTAGTGGTTCACAAAGTGCTGAAAGTTCAAAAGAGTCATGGATTACATGTCGTTATCTTTCAGCATTTGCAGGAAGAACACAGGGTTCAAGTAATGCACAGCAATTCAACCAGTACGCTAAATCATATGGCTTATGGGCAACTCCACCAGATGTAGGTACTTCCGTTGCGGTGTTCTTTGCAAACGGAAACGTTCATGATGCTTACTGGTTTGGTGGTGTATTCGATGATCGTATGAATGCTATGGTTCCCGGAATGGCAACTAAAGTAGTTGAAAGTTATGGTACTGATTCACCAGTACCAATTACCGATTATGACCGTAATACCTTACAAACATCAATGGATGAAAAATATGTAAACTCACCAGTTGTTGAAGGTTTGAAAAAACAGAACTTATTATATGATAAAAATTACGGACCTGTTAACCGTAGTAGTACTCGTCAAACAGTACCTACAGTTTATGGTTTATCATCTCCACGTCAGAATAGTATTGTAATTGATGATGGTTATGCAGAAGATGAATTAAATGCTCCATCATGGGATGAAGATGATGGTTATCAGAATACTTCAATGAATAACCCTAGTGATGATAACCGTATTGGTTCTCGTGCTAATGAAGGTATTTGTTTACGTACTCGTAGTGGTGCACAAATTCTTCTTTCTGAAAGTACTGGTAATGTTTTTATTATTAACCGTGATGGCACAGCACGTATTGAAATGACACCTGAAGGTTATATTAATATTCACTCTGATAACAGTATGAATATCCGTACCGATCAAGATATGAACTTCACTATTAAAAAAGACTGGAACGTTGAAGTTGGCGGTAATATGAACTTCCATGTAAAAGGCGACAGTAAAATTGAAATGCAAGGTACTATGGATACTAAAGTACTTGGTGAAGTTGTATTCAATACAAGTAGTAGTATGCGTTTATTTGCAAGTGCAGAATTACGTTTCCAGAGTGGTTCTAATACTGAAATTACTTCAGGTGCACAACTAAACACAACATCTGCTGATATTACCAATATTAAAGGTTCTGCTGTTCATATTACTGGTGGTGGTACTGATTTAACAATAGCAGGAGATGTAAGTACTAACGCAATTTACAGAGGTTCTGATTTCCAAAGTTCATCAGTTAGTCTTAATGAACATATTCACTATCATCAGGCATTTAATGCCCCAGATGATCATAGTGATGCAATGGCTCCACCAGTACAAGGTGGTAGTGCTGCTAATCCACAAACAGCCGCACAAGCACAACCTGCTAATGATGTAGTAGCTCAAGTACCTGCAAGAAATACACAGGAAGCAGTTGCCATAATTAATACAACCCCACAAGTTACACAGGCACTTGATCAGGATATGTTATATGATGATCCTGGTAGTGGTGTTACATATTATCAAACATATGAATCCCTTGCTATGGTTATGCCATGTACTGGTACAATCAGACAGTACGGATATTGGGGTAAAGATGTAAGTACAGAAACCGGAAAAGCTACACGTAATGGATGGATTATTCAGTGCAAAGGTGATGTGGTTGCACCGGAAAAAGGTACATTAGGAAGAAACAATACCGGATTCTTTATTGCACATGGTAATGGATTCAAAACAGTTTATTACGATGTTAACTTAGAATTATTCAACGGTGATACTGTTACAAAAGGTCAAAAAATAGGTACAGCTAATGGTGTATTCTATTTTGAAGTTCGACTGAATGATGCTGCTTTATATGGTTTCGCCGGAACTGTAGATCCTGGTTTATTTTATAGTACAGTAACTGGTAAAGGTGCTGATTGTGCAAATAAATCACTAACTGCTGGACAACGTAGTAATCCTAATGCACAACCTGTTGCAAGTAGTGATCCATCAGTTGATAGTACTGATCTGGTGATGATTAGTTCAGTTCAGACAATTGGTTCAAGTTACTCACAACGTGGTTCTCGTAGTGTACCACGCAAAGTGGACAGAAAACAAGGTAAAGCTACTGGTAAAACTGTTAACTTCCAGATTAATGATAACATAAGTATTGATAAAACAGTAGTGGACTGGAAAATAACAAACCAAGACCCTCAACTTATTTCAGATTTAAAAGCTTTTGAAGGTTTAGGTAACGTTATTAATGGTCGTGCATATCGATATATAGACTCAGAAGGTTTTCCAACTATTGGTTACGGGCATCTTATTCTACCAAATGAATCTTTCCCTGATGGAATATCAATGGAAGAAGCAGAACAAATGCTACAAAAAGATGTTATTAAAGCAATTAATGATGCTAAAAAAATATACGCATCATACAACATGAACACTCCGTACATGATCCAGTTAGTACTTACCGAAATGGTTTACCAAATGGGTTCTGGCGGTGTAAGGAAGTTTACCGGAACACTTGGAGCTATGGCAAGAGGTGATTATCGTGCTGCTGCGAATGGTATGCGTAATTCAGCATGGTACGGTCAAACAACAAGACGTGCAGAAACATTAGCACGAAGAGTAGAAAAATGTGCATAAGGAGTTAACTATGTCATGGATTATTAAAAGCACTGATGCAAAATTACTTAATAATATTAAAACATTTGAAGGTACTTTGCAATATCAAACTAAACTTGGTTATTTCAAGAATGGAAAATTCTGGACTTATAAAGACCATCTTGGATTCCCTACAATCGGATATGGTCATTTAATTGCGAAGAATGAAAACTTTAAAAACGGTCTTACTGAATCAGAAGCTGATAGTTTACTAGCAAATGATTTAGTAAATAAAGTACTAGATGCTAAATCAATTTATGATCAGTACAAAATGGATTTACCAGAAGATGCACAACGTGTCTTAGTTGAAATGGTTTTTCAAATGGGTAAACAAGGTGTTCTTAAATTCACGAATACCCTTAAGTACCTTGCTGCTAAAAACTATAAAGCTGCTGCAAACGGTATGCGTAATTCACTCTGGTACAAACAAACAACTAACCGTGCAGAGATTTTGGCTAAACGTATCGAATCCTGCTAAGGATAATTTATGGCAACTTTTATCGGATTCGGTTCACCAAGTACTGGAAAAACTAAAGTACTTCATGATGTTGAATTGGTTAAGCGTGGTTTGCTTAATCATTTCAACACACGTAAAGGTGAAAGAGTTATGGATTCAGAATATGGTTTCGTTGGATGGGATTTGATATTTGAATTAGATACTCCAGGTGTTCCAGAATTAATTGAATCAGATGCACGAAGAATAATTGATATGGAACCACGTGTCAGTGAGCGAAGTATTAATATACAAAGAGTTGAATACGGTTATGTACTCAATATCGAATTGTACTTTGTTACCTTAGATACCGTAGATACACTTTCAGTTATCTTCGATCAACGTTCTCAAAACAGAATGCAATAATAAAAAGGCATCCCTATGGATGCCTTTTCTTTTAATAAATATTTCAAATAACAATTTAATATTATTTTAAGGATATTAATAATGTCAATATCAACAAGAACATCAAATCTCTATTCTGGAGAGGATTGGAAACTAGTATATGAAAGTTTTCGAAAAATCAATCTTCAGAGTTTTGATTACGATACCATCCGTAACAGCATGGTTGAACATATAAGAACTACATACCCAGATTCTTTCAATGACTGGATTGAAAACGATGAATTTCTTTTTATTTTAGATACAATTTCATTTATTGGTCAGAACTTAGCATTTCGTATGGACCTTAATAGCCGCGAGGGATTTTTAGATACGGCGGAAAGACGTAATTCAGTACTTAAACTTGCTAAAATGATTTCCTATTCTCCACGCCGTTGTTATCCGGCTCGTACTTTAGCAAAAATAACTGAAATAACTACTAACCAGGATATCCGTAACAGTAATGGTGATTCACTACAGGGTAAAGCAATTCGCTGGAATGATCCTATTGACCCGGACTGGAGAGAGAACTTTATTTTAGTTATGAACAGTACTTTTATTCCGTCCAACCAATATGGTGAACCAATTAAAAAAGTAGTTAGTAATTCTATTAGCAACTACATTTACCGTATGAATACAATTCCATTTGGATCATTTGTTATGCCATTTACTGCTAACGTTAATGGTGAAACTATGAATATGGAAGTAGTAAACCCGGATGTTACTAATGAAGGTACATTTATTGAACGTCATCCTGAACCACAGGCACAGCAGAATATTATCTATCGTAATGATGGTAATGGTTTTAGCTCCCCAGATACTGGATTCTTTGTTTATATTAAACAGGGTACATTATCTTATCAGGATTTCCAGTTCGATCAACCAGTAGAAAACCGTGTAATCAACGTTGATAGTACTGATGTTAATGAACTAGATGTTTGGGTACAGGAAATTACTGAAGATGCTGTTATAAGAACTAAATGGACAAAAGTTCCAGCAATTGAATCCATCTCTTATAACTCAGTGAACAGAAAACTAAAAAATATATACTCAATCAGTACTCGTGATAATGATGCTATTACAATTAAGTTTCCTGATTCACGTAGTGGTAATGTACCACGTGGTATCTATCGTGTTTGGTACAGAAAAAGTAACGGAAAGACTTATACAATTAAAACAAGTGATATTCAGGGAAAAAGTGCTACCTATGTTTACCGTACTCCCGGTCAAAGTCAGGATCAGACCAGTACCTTAACTGTTAAATTCTCACTACAGGAATCATGCAGTAATTCACTTGCTAAAGAAACACTAGCACAGATTAAAAACCGTGCACCACAAAATTATTATACACAAGGTCGTATTGTTACTGGTGAAGATTATAATATTGCACCACAAATGCTTGGTAATGCTGTAGTTAAGTCCAAAGCAATTAACCGTATATATTCCGGTCAGTCAAGATTCATTGATATTAATGATCCAACAGGAAAATATCAAAATACTGACGTATTTTCTGATGACGGTGCTGTATATAGAGATGAAGAAGGTGCAGTAGTTAAAAAATCTATTATTTTACCTACAAGTAAATCCAATAATAACATCGTCATTGATGATATTCAACCTTTAATTTCAAGTATTTCAGTTATTCAGAAATATCAGGAATACCCAGGTAATACTATTAACAACGAAACTATATATTACTGGAAGCCTGAATCAAAATCAGCTTATAATAATGGTACTTACGGTAAATTGAATACTGGTTCTCAGGTAGTAACCTATGATGTTGGTACATTAATCATGTTTACTAACGCAGATGGTTCATTACATGAATGGACTTCAGTACTTTCTAAACTTGATGGTGGTTATGTTGTACTTTCTACTCCAATAACTCAAAACTGGATAGCTTCTAAGTACATTAAAGTATTCCGTGTTAAGTTTAATCCAGCAGAAGTTCAAAGTATTAGTACTCAACTTGCTAAACAAACTGATTTTGCCTTATATTACGATCCAGATAGTCTTACATGGAAGGTTGTAGAAGGTTCTTTTGAAGAAAATACTATAAATGTAGATAATAAAGTGTTTCCTATCTATATGAAAGCTACATTTAATGCAAGTACTTGGGATTTTGTATCCTATGGCATTAATTATGTGTTCGTTGGTGGTGATAAGGTTAAATTCTATTTTGTTAACAAGAATAAGATATCAGATATCAGTACTGGTACAGTGCAAACTGATAAAATTAACATGCTATCGGTTAACAGTACACCTAATTCAAATCTTGGTTACTCAGATGACATTGATTTCCAGATTATTGATTCAGTTAATCAAGAAAATGGTTATATGGATGGTTCTAGAGTACTAATAAGTAGTGCAAATGTTGATAGTAATGGAATTCCAATGAATCCTAACCAATATCGTACTTTAGTACCTCAATATACTGGTACAGACAAGGTAAAATATGGTACTTCTATTGTTTTCCATGTAAATGAAGATTTTACTATTGATTATGTTCCACTACCGAATGAAAAATTTATTATTGCTGATTCAAGCTGGACTTATACTGAACAAGATGCACAAACTGAAACAATTGCTTATAAAAAAGCAGCGTTTTTAAGAAATATAAATTCCAGAACAAACAACATCAGTGCTTTATATAATAAAAGCTCAGGTTTTGTAATTGCATTCAAATATCAGGATAAAAGCTATTATATTGAGCAAACTGTTAGTAATAATAACGAAAGATTAGGAAACTTTATCAGTAATATGACTCTTCCAAGTGATACATCTGTTATTACAATGGAAACTGCATTTTATCGTGCTATCCAGAATATGTCAAAGCCTACATCTAATATAAATGCAAGACTTGACTACTATGGATATAAAGATGTAAGTACTGAATATATGATTAAAGATGATGCCCGTGTTTCTCTTGCATTCCAGTGGAAACATTATGCACCTGATGATAATCGTATTGATCCAAGTAAAACTAACCTCATCGATATGTACGTTCTTACAACTACATATAAAGATGAAGTTGATTTATGGGTTAAAGTAAAAGACGGTGATTTCCCGAAAGAACCAACCAGCGTTGAATTAAAAGAAATGTTTTCTGAAGTAGAATCAAAAATTGTCGTGAGTGACAGTATTATATGGCATAGTGCAAGGTACTTACCATTATTTGGTGAAACTGCTGAAGATAATTACAGAGCAAAATTCAAAGTGGTTCGTTCTCCTAACTCAATTTTAAGTGATGATGAAATTCGTCAGAAGGTTATTGAACTAACGAATGATTTCTTTAAAGTTGATAATTGGGATTTTGGTGAAAGTTTCTATTTTACTGAGTTATGTACTTATATTCATCAGAATATGCAACTTGATATCAGTACTATCGTTATCGTTCCAACTAATCCAAATTCTAAGTTCGGTACATTGTTCGAAATTCCAAGTGAATCAGATCAACTGTTTGTTAGTACTGCATCAGTAAGTGATGTTGTTATTGTGAATTCACTTTCACAGACAAATATTAATATTGGTCAATAAATTAAGGGGAACTTTTGGTTCCCCTTTTTCTTTGATAAATAATTTCAATGAAAAAAGAATTTTAACGGAGAATTATTACATGGCTAACCAATTTAAATTTCAACCTTCTAAAATCAGTGAAGCAGTGAATAAAAAATTAGTTATTAAAAGATTGCCTGAGTTCATGCAGAATATTGAACAAATTCAGATGTTCTTTGATGAAGCTATTCAACCTTGGTTTAATCCAGAAGAACAAGAGATATCTGACGGTTATATTGGTGATCGCAGTACTCCAGCAGCAGTAGGTCGTATTTTCTTAAATGAGAATGATGCATCACGCCAAGAATATCAGTTTTCTCCAGCATATGTTAGCCGCAATGATGATAAATCTATCCGTTCACTGCAATTTTATCCTGATTTAGTTGGTTTCTTAGGTTCCAATGGTTCTATAACAAGTAATGAAAGCCGCCTATTTGGATCTAAAATTTATTCATGGACTCCACCAATTAACCCTAATAAAATGGTGAACTATAGTTCATATTTCTGGGACAATGAAAACGAATATAATATTCCAGTTGACTATGTTGTTATGGAACGTGGTTCTCTTAACGGTAATACATGGTCTTTACAGAACTACTGGTACTCAATTGGTCAAGAATTATCAGATGGTTCAGTACTAACTGATGAATTAGCACAAACTTCACGTTTTATTCGTGCAAGTGCACCTATTATTGAATATAACAAAAATATGGAACTGGTAAACTACGGAACAAAATTCCGTGGTGTTGTTGACTATTTTTCTGATAATCTAAAGCCAGAAGATATTGTTCAAAAACGTCTGACTGATAACGTAAGAATAGATGGTAATCTTTTAAAAGAAGGTGATCGTATTCTTTTCACTTCTATTGGTAATTCCGGTGAAAATAACCGTATATATAAAACTTACATTAAAACAATGGAAGATAATACTAAAGTATACGGTCTAGCATTAGATGAAGACGAACAATACAGTTCTAGACCAACTGGTGAACCACATACTGGTGATGTTGTTCTAATTCGTAAAGGTACTGTTAATGCGAATAAAACATTTTACTGGAATGGTAAAAGCTGGATTCAGGCACAGGCTAAAACTGGTGTTAACGTTTCTCCATTATTTGTTCTCTATGACCGTACTGGTACTAAACTAAATGATGTTATCAAATACCCAGGAAGTAATTTCACTGGTTCTGAAATTTTTGGTTTTAAAATTAACTACAATTTCGGTTTAGATGGAATTTATCAAAAACATATTGAACTAAGTGATCTTAACTATTATATTTTTGAAAACTATATTCAAAGTACTAAGTACGAGTACCTAAGAAATGGTGTAGTAACTGAGATCCCAGGATTCTATTATTTTAACATCATTGAAGAGAATTCAAATTCAGAACTCGTATCTACAATTAAAACTGATTGGATTCGTTCTGAAGAAGATTCCAAACAATATGTTCATCAGGTTCAGAATGTAACTAAAAACTCTATGTATCGTGTGTTCGGTACTCTTTATGAGATGAATAACTTCAATGCTCCAATTGAAGGTATGTATGCTTTTGTAATTGAAAACAGTACTACCTATCAGTACAGTATTAAGAGCGGTTCTTCTGCACTTAACTGGAATGTAATTAATTCTGAAGCAGTGAGTTATGATGTTTACAATACAAAATATGAAGTATCTCAAAAGATTGCACCTAATTCAGATGATGAAATTCAGGTTCTTCTAAATGGCGAATCTCTATTAGCTTCTGAATACAGTACTATTCTTAATTCTGATGGTTTTGTTGATTTTATTGAAATTAAAGATAAATCTAAACTTAATGATGATAGTTTAATCACTATCAGAACTTATAGCAAAGATATTACCCCTAATAAAGAATTAGGTGATTATGAAGTACCAAATAATTTACGCAACGACCCAATGAATGGTAAAATTGAATACATTCATGCTGGTTTGTATACCCTACATTTCCAGGAAATTATTCGTAAAAATATTACATCTGGTGCAGTTGATGACACTAATGATTATGAAGCAAGATTAACAGCGGGTTTAGTAAACAATGCTGTAGGTACTCAAATTATTCAGAACGAATCTTCACTGCTACCTCTGATGTTAAGTACTACAAATGATAATATTAATTTATTTGATGCAATTATGTTTAATCAGAGTGAGTACTTCAGATTTAAAAACAGATTTAATAATGTAATGATTCAGCTTTATAATGCGAATCCACAGGCATTCTTGGCTAAACCAGCTACTATTATCGTTGATGAAATCCTTACTAAACTTAATATTGGTAAAGGTGCTGAGTTCCCATTTGCTATTGATTTAGTAGGTTCAAGCTCAAATATCAACAGAACATATATTCCAGCAACACCTCAATTCCTTGGAATTCTTGGTGCATTTAAACCACAAAAAGCTACATTTATGCATGTTGGTAATGGTGTTGGATGTTATAACGTGGATCATACTGGTACAGTAAGTAAAGCTTTCGTGGTTAATAACCAAGTACCTCTGATGGATGACGTTGTATATGAACTGGAGAACCGCATTTATAATAGTATTGATGTTGATTTTAAAAACACTGAATATGTGCCGATTCTTAATGAATTTAATTTAAACCCTTCTGCATTTTATACTGATGCTGAGTACTCAAGAGATGAATATACATCATTATCTCTACGTGGTTATACTAATTTCATTGCAACGAATCAAATTGATACAACTGCACGGAATTACGATAAAAATAACTGGATGACATGGAACTTTACTGGTACAACTTATGTTGTTGATGGTAATATTACTGATATTCCAGCACGTGGATCATGGCGAGCAGTTTATAAAGATATGTATGGTACTTATCGCCCACATACTCATCCTTGGGAGATGTTCGGTTTTAGTCAACGTCCAGATTGGTTTAATAACTTCTATAAATCAACTAAAGTTCAAATCGGTAAGAATGATTTTGAATATATGTATGTTTATGAAGCAACATTCACTGACCAAAACGGAAACGTTCAGAGTAATAAACTTTGGGATTTTAACGGTGTTAAAGGTGATGTAAGTACTGGTGTTATTCGCTCCGGTTCCCGCCAAGGAACTCATGCTGAATTCAAACATTTTGGTACTGTTCCATTTACAATCGTTAATACTGGTGAAATTGCAAATAATGGTGAACCAATTAAAACTGTTCAGTTAATATCTCCAGTACAATTAGGTATGATCAGTGGTGCACTTAATCATTTAGGTGAACCTTGGAAATTTGGTGACTTAGGTGATATTGAATTCGCATATTCAAACACACCAATGTTCGCGTTTGACCGTGCATTAACACTTCTACGTGCTAAACCTGCTAAATTTGCTTCTTATTACTATGATACCAAAAATAGTAACCTTAAGAAAGTTAAAAATGGTGGTTATCAGTTCCAGTACGGTGAAACTGATTCACGTCTGAATCTTAATGCAAGTACTTTAGTTCATTATGAAGAAGATGTTCGTGTACTTGGTTATCAAATGTGGATTTCTGATTATCTTATCAGTGAAAACAAAAACGTAACCAAAAACTATGGTGATATTCTACGTTCTTCTGGTGTTAACATCGGTCACAGATTAGGTGGTTACTCAAAAGTTGAGAACTTAACATTTAAATCTGATAGCTTTGGTCTGGTATCACAAGAAAACCAACAAATTGGTCTAGTTAAAAGTTCTGTTATTAAAGAAGCAATTTATAGTTCTTTAAAAGTTACTTGGACTGGTGATGGATATTCCATTAACGGTTATGATTTAGTTAATCCAGTATTTGAAGCTCAAAACTTCAATAAAACAGGTAAGAGAACAACAGTTTCATCTGGTAATCTTTCTGTAGTTCATTATAATCAATTCATTAATAGTACTACTTCTTATGAATATGGTACATTACTGAAAACTCCACAAGAAGTTTATAACTTCATTCGTGGTTATGGTGAATACCTTGAAAAACAAGGATGGATTTTCGAAGATATTGATTCTAACGGTGAGATTTACAATTGGGATAATATTGCTAAGTCATATCTTGACTGGACTTTAACTAATAAATCACTTGGTGAGTATCTTGTACTTTCTCCAAGTACTGCAAATGCAAAATTCGGTTCTAACTTTGGTTCTGTGTTATCTGTTACTCAATATAGTGGTGGAGTATGGTCATTACTTGACAGTAATGGTTCTGGTATTCGTCCAGACGAAATTAATACATCAAGAATTGGTAACGTTTTCTCGGTACGCCTAGAAAGTGATACAAAACAAATGGCATTAATTCGTCTGAACCTAGTATCCTTCGAACATGCTATTATATTTGATGATAAAACCATTTTTGGTGATTACATTTATATGCCAGTATACGGTTCTATTCATGAAATGTTAAAACTGTACGGATATATTACTTCTAGCTGGAACGGAAGACTTGAAGCACCAGGATTTATGGTACTTGAGAACGGAACATTACCGAACTTTGAAAAATTAGTTAATGATTTTACTAAGTACTACGATAATGATAACCCAACTGATAATAATGATATTAATAGTCTGTCAAGACACCTTATAGGTTTCCAGAGCAGAAACTATCTTCGTGAAATGATTACTGCTGATACAGCACAGGTAGATTTCTATAAAGGTTATATTAAAGAAAAAGGCACACGTCAAGCATTTGAAAAAGTACTACGTGTTTCTAAAACTTATAACACTGAAAACTATAAAGCACTTGAAGAATGGGCATTTAAAGTTGGTTCTTATGGTAATATTAATGGTAAGAAACACTTACAATTCCAGCTTATTAACAATGAAATCAAACAACAACCACAATTAGTTGTATTTGATACTAATGCTACTAAAGATACTGATGACAGTACTATTCAGTACTTCGGTGAAAATGGTGTTGATTCACGTTGGATTACAAGACCTAATGGTAAATTCGGTTTCCCAATGCGTTCAGGTGGTACTTCTAATATTTCTTTACCAAATATTGGACCTGTTACTACTAATGAAGTTGATATTATTTCTAAAGACTTCAGTACTGTAAGTGCAGTTCGCTTAAACTATTACTACATGAATAAAGTTCAGCCACAAAGTGCTTGGATTCTTAGAGATCTAAACTCTGAATGGAACATCTTTAATATTGTGAATACTGGTTTAACAATCGAAAGCATTGAAGTTAATCAGTCTGATGTAAATGAGCAAAGTACATATTGTACTATTACCTTATCAGGTGCTCATGGCATGAAAAATGGTGATTATTATTTCTTTAATGATGATTCCGGTTATATGCCAGATAAACTACAGACAGAACGTGAGTACTATATCAGTACTGATACTGATAATTCATTTATTATTCCTCTGGAATTAGTGAATGATATTGTTTTCACTGATAACAAACCTGTTTTATATGTGTACAGATCTAAATTTAATACCATTGCTGATAAAGAAGCATATGTTAATAAAAAATACGAGTACAAAGCACCACAAAGTACCTTATTTGATCGTCCATGTACATACAATATGTTGAATAACATTCCAGATCTAACATTTAACGTGTATGATCCAATCAACGGTGTTATTCCAGGAAGCATTATGCGTGAAATTAAGTACTGTTCCTCTGTTAACCCTGCAAGCTTCAACGTATACGAAGCCACAAGCAACGCATGGGGTTCTGAGCACGTAGGTGAGGTTTGGTGGGATACAACTAATGCGTTCTTCCTAGAGTACACCAGAGCGGTATATAACGATGATGGTTCAATCAACGAAGAAGAAACAAGACAGTACAAACGTAATAATTGGGGTAAATTATTACCTGATGCATCTATTGACATTTACGAATGGGTACGTTCTCCAGTTTCACCATTAAATTGGGAAAAATATTGTGAAAATCAACAGAAATTAAACAAAGATCCATCAACATGGGTTCCAAGTGGTTCTGTTAGTTTTGATACAAACTGGTCACAATTCGATGAATGGGATAGTGCAACATCAGAATATAAAACCTTCTATTATTTCTGGGTTAAGAATCCAATTTATGTACCTAAAATTAGTACAAGACATAAAGCTGTAAATGAATTAACTAATGCTATTACTGATCCATTAACATTGAATCAACCTTGGATTTCTCCTATTGATGAAAATGCATTTATCATTAGTTCTAACGAATTACTGATAACTGATAATACCAGTATTCTATCACTGACTTATCAGAATGATGTTACTGAAGTAATTAAACATGAGCAATATCAGCTTTGCAAAGAAGGTTTAGATTATAATTTTAATCCTAACATTTGGAATTCGCTATTCAATTCCTTAACTTGTGAAGAAGAACTTGCTGATGGTACTATCAATACACTGCAATATCCAAGTACTTTATTAGGTTCAGATTCTAATAAAACATGGTTTAAAGATGTGATTCAGGCAAGACGTGAATTCATTAATTCAACAAATAATATTTTTAAAACAATTAACCTTACAACTAACACTATTCTTATGGATGACGTGTTTAATGTTAAGACTAATAAAGTTAACCCTAACCAAGTTACTTTTAAAGTGATTCGTTATAATAATGAATATGTTCTTAGTGTTGCGAATCGTATTTTTGTTGAAAACGATGCAGTTATTGTTGGTACAAGTGGTACACTACCAAATCCACTGATGAAAACTGACGTTTATTTTGTACACATTACTGATGAAGGTTACATTAAGCTAATGAGAACACCAAGTTCTAATGGTTCTGCGGTAAGTATTACGCTAACAGATATTGGTGTAGGTAAACATAATATTATTAAACAGTCAGATTATATTTCAGCACTTGGTACTGATTTAGATATGACTCAGTATTGGTCACTAACAGACTGGTATTCAATTGGTTACAGTGAGAATACCGAGTACACAGTTGAAACCAGTATTGATGTTGCTAATACCAAAAATTATCAAGAAGGTGAATGTATTAGAATTACTGGCTCAGATAATATCTGGACACTTTATGTAAAAACAATATCACGTGATGTGGTACTATGGCAACCAATAGGAAGACAAAATAGTACTATTAAACTAAATGATAAAATTTACAATGGTTATGCACAGTATGATTCTGAAGGTAAACCAACACAACTTGAAACAAATGCACGTAATGCAATTAAATTACTTAAGAGTACTTTTGATACCATTCAGAGTAGATTAGTATTTGATATGATTAAGTACGTTCATGTTGAACAAGGTATTGTTGATTGGGTATTCAAAACTTCTTATATCTATGTTGTTGGTCTTGAACAACCACTACAGAGAAATTACTTACAGCAAGACGACTTAATCAGTCAGATTGTTACGTACTTTGAAGAAGTTAAACCTTACAGAACAAAAATACGTTCTCAAATTGAACAAAAAACCTCAGATACTGATGAAGTAAATGGTTTATATAATGATTTGGGACCAAATGGATATATTCTGGTTAATGGTTCTTGGGTTAAATCAGAAAAAGATATTTGGGATTATCAGTACGCAGAATGGGATGAGATTGAAGGTGCTTATAAAGTACATGGTGAATTGCCAAGCGACTTTGAATATCCACAAAGACCATTCCAGGAAAGTAATGAAGTACTAGTGTTTGATAACGTTAAATGTACACCTGACAGTAACCTAACTAGCTCTCAAGAAATGGAACAGGCTGATAAGAAGTTTAAATCACAGAATCAGGATCGTCTAAGTGCTGGCGAACATTACAAGATTCAACGTTTTAAATTCAGTACTCCAGTATTTGATGATGCTAATGTAGGTACATCTATTCTGTACAATTTAACAGTACTTGGTTTTAATCTGGATTTAAATTTAGGTTATCCTGAAGCAATAAATTCATACTACAAAGTACTAAAAGATGACTATAACGGTACTATTGATTTCACTGAAGCATTAGAAAAAGAAATGAATGCAGCATTCAATGCTAGTGAAAATATTCAGGACATGGTTAAGTACTCTGGTTATAATACATTAGCAAATCGACTTAAACTATATACTTCTAAGAATGATACTACAATTTCTTATGATGTTGGTTGCCCGTTCAAAGGACTTATCCTTAACGATAATCCTAATACAAGATTACCATTCGGTTTCAGTGCTGAAAGTGATCTAAACAAGGGTTATATTTTGAAATCACAGGATGTTTATATGTGGTTTAAAAATAAAGTTCAGGATGAGAACCCAACTTTCAGTGAAAATGAAGTTATTGAACATTTGATTTATGAATATGGTTTATATCCTTGGTCAGTTGATATTTCTGAAAATGGTAAGTTCTATTCAGATACCTATATTGTACTTGCAGCAATGCTAAACAATTATGTATTATCTGATTCTGATCCATATGATAAAGCTAAAGAAATCCTTGATTCACCAACATTAGATTCTTACTGCATGGTATTAGTACCAAGAAAATATGTGCAGTTAAGTAAAACAGGTTCTAATGAAACTTACGTGGTTCCATCTAATGTAAGTCTTGATGAATTTATGGAGCAGCAGCTAATATCTGGAAATGAAATTTGGGAACTTGCTCATATTAGTATTGATGATTTACCACATGATACTGATAACGTTCTGTATAATGAATTACTGTCTGTTCTGGGTAATTCAGAAGGTGAAGAATATGTTGATGATATGAATTCTTTTGATAATTTAGCATTAGAATCTCAGTACAAAACAATCACATATACTGCTAACGGAGTTGTTGGTTCAGATGATAAAGTTTTCTTCGATATTTCAGAAATTAACCCAGATGGAAGAGATGTTTCTCAGATTAAATTTACAGTAGATGGATATAACTTTGATACTTCAGGTAATACGGCTCTTAAAGATTATGGCACTTTCCAGATTGAAGGTTTAGTTGTACAGAACCCATATAATCCTAAAGAAGTTTATGTTAGTATTCCTCGTTATGAAGAAGCAATGGAATATCTTGATAAGAGTAACTTTAATCGTCAAGAAATCAAATATTTCAACCATATTTCTGATGTACTTAATGTAGCTGGTGAGGTTAAAATTCCAAACCATAAACTTCAGGTTGGTGATAAGGTAATTATTTCTGGTGCTGAACATGAAGATTATTATGAAATGAAACGCGATGGTACAGATGTTAAAGTACTTTCAAGTTCAGTAGTAAAAGATTCTAACAGACCAAAAATATTCACAGTTCAGGCTATTAATGGGGATGTTGTTACTATTAATGGATTAACGTTCGACAACACTTTCAGTACCAAGCAGGATAGTGAGTTCATGCGTTCTGATTATGGTTCAGCTTTAAGTGTAGTTCGAATTACCAGCTTTAATGATTCATCTTTCGACGGAACTCAGAAGAAATACAGTACTGTTCGTAAGTATTCTTTAACTGTGTTAGATTATGATGTTTTCTATGACAGAACAATCTCTTCATACAGTTATGATGAAAATGAATATGATCTGTGGTATATTTCTAATGAAGTTATCACAAGAGATGATGGTACAGAAGTTGATCATGGATTCTACATGCCAATCTACGCTAAAGGTTCATTGAGTGAATTGGTAAGAACTGTTTGTACTGATTCTTTACAGATTTTTGTATACGAATATGATGAAACTGTTATTAAACCAAAATTTAGTACCAGTACTTCAAAATGGACTTATGCTAAACCAGTTAAAGATAAAGTATATATTGATTCTGTTAGTGCTTCAATGTCTGTAGTTATTCATGATTTGGATAAAACTTATGTAGTTAAGCCTACTGAAGTACTTAATCTAGTATTGGAAGGTGATAAAGTTCAAAGCTCAAATGTTTCTGATAATAATCTATACGGTATTAATGCAGAAATAGCTAAAGCAAGAAATGGTTACTTACTGAGAGCAAATCTTCATACTGTTGAAAGATATTATGATGAAAATACTCAAAGTACAGTACTTTCTCTGAACTTTGGAAAACTCGAAGATATTGATTATTATGCGGATGGGTTTGATGTGATACCAAATACATACTTCAGCACTGGTCTACCAGTTAGTACTGAAATTGTAAATCTGTTAAAACAAAAATAAAAAAAGGGAGCTAAGGCTCCCTTTTTTATTGAGTATTATTCTTGAACTTCAATTAACTTTGGTTCATTCTTCACCAGAACAAGCTTATCGTCTTGTACTGTAAATTTAGCTTTACCGCCATTAACCAGAGAACCGAACAACATTTCTTCAGCCAGTGGTACTTTGATATTTTCGTTGATTACACGTTTCATTGGACGTGCACCCATACCTTTTTCTACACCGTGTTTAGCAAGCCATGCTTTAGCACTCGCATCTAACTGTACTTTAACTTTGCGATCTTTATTGTCTTCGTTAAGAATACCAATAAATTTGTCAACGATGCTTTCAATTGCAGTATCATTAAGTTCATTGAACTTAACAATTGCATCCAGACGGTTAAT
>JACCDR011805364.1_pt1 | contig 24011 bp, 20 predicted proteins | sample 7446431 | NCBI WGS metagenome assembly JACCDR01 (sample SAMN15323443, study PRJNA562643) | freshwater metagenome | isolation source: river surface water | place: USA:Blue River Watershed | collected 2017-08-17 | reverse complement strand
CCAGTGCAAATCTGACACAACATGCTTTATTTTGGTTCTCAATAAAGCACATCGTTTCTTCAATTTACACCTCATTTTGCTATTTAGCTCTTTTGAAGCTAAAATAGACTTTAATCTGTAGCAAGAATAACATACTGACCATGATTTGCAAAAGGAAGGATCAGACTCGCGAGGGTTTCTTCGTCCATTTATTGTATGAAAAAAATTCATTTTTTTTAGTACAACTATTCCGGACATCCATTTTCACGAGCCCACTGGAGTATATCCGAATGGCCTGCTCCAGCAGCAAACAAGCATACCCTATCATCCCAAGGACATCCATTCTCGCGGGCCCACTTGAGTATATCCAAATGGCCTACTTTGGCGGCAAATGCACACGTCCTCGCATCCCAAGGATATCCATTCTCGCGGGTCCACTTGAGTATATCCAAATTACCTGACTCAGCAGCTCCTGCGCATGTCATCCCATCCCAAGGGCATCCATTTTTACGAGCCCATTGGAGTATATCGAGGCGAGCTGCTTTCGCAGCTCCTGCGCATGTCATCTCATCCCAAGGGCATCCATTTTTACGAGCCCACTGAAGTATGTCAAGGCGACCTTTTGCTGCAGCATGCGCGCATGTTGCAGCAGACCAAGGACATCCGTTTTCGCGAGCCCACTTGAGTATATCGAGGTGTCCGTTTTTTGTAGCAAATTCACATATAGTACTATCCCAATGACATCCATTTTCGCGAGCCCATTTGAGCACATCAAGCTGGCCCGATTCAGCAGCATCCAAACATGTAGACTCATCCCAAGGGCATCCATTTTTACGAGCCCATTGGAGTATATCGAGGCGACCTGCTTTCGCAGCATACGCACATGTATATTCATCCCAAGGGCACTCATTTTCACGAGCCCACTGGAGTATATCGAGGCGACCTGCTGTCGCAGCATTCGAACATGTCCATTCATCCCAAGGGCACCCATTTTCACGAGCCCACTGGAGTATATCGAGGCGACCTGTTGTCGCAGCATTCGAACACGTCTTCCAATCCCAAGGACACTCATTTTCACGAGCCCACTGGAGTATATCAAGGCGACCCGCTTTCGCAGCATACGCACATGTCCATTCATCCCAAGGGCATCCATTTTCACGAGCCCACTGGAGTATATCGAGGCGACCCGCATTAGCAGCGTATACACATGTCCATTCATTCCAAGGGCACTCATTTTCGCGAGCCCATTGGACTATATTCAAATGGCCTGCTCTCGCTGCATATGCACATGTCCATTCATTCCAAAGGCACTCATTTTCGCGAGCCCATTGAATTATATTCAAATGGCCTGCTCTCGCTGCATATGCACATGTCCATTTATCCATAGGGCATTTATTCTCATATGCAAATTGGAGTATATCAAAGCGGCCTTCTTTTGCAGCATATTTGCATATACAATCCCTTACAAGTCTATTAGACAAATGTAGCTTCAGTATGCTAACATTTATTGCAACTTCCATAAACGTAATCTTTGGATAACGGATTCGTCCAAGCTGTTTATGGAATGCTTTGCATACAGTAGCAAGAATGACATACTGACCGCGATTTGCGAAAGGAAGGATCAAGCTCGCGAAGGTGTCGTCGTCCATTTATTGTATAAAAAAAATTCATTTTTAACTGCGTTAGGTTGCTCCCGGAATTCGTTTTTCAATCAGCTTGACTAAGCGGTCCCTCTTGAAAGATAAATCCTGGACAAGCCAGTCAACCATACCGGCGATATCCGGAGCATGCTCATTCCACTTTAGTGATTTGAGGTCCACCGGATCCATAAATAGATTGTAGACGCGCTGCTCCTCCGGAGTGAGCTCGGTTGAATCGTACAATCCCATAACTTTTTTAGGACCAATTCCACGTCGGCCGCCCTTATTGAAGTCCGTTCCAAGAAGAATGGAAATGCGGACGAGCTCCTCACGTGTAATTTCGTATTCATTGAGGATCGCGCTCAGCTGATAGATTTGAAGCTCGCCCTTCTTAGCGCGGTCAAAGCTGCGCATAAGAGTGAGCTCCGCGCCGTATACGATTGAGTCAGTGTCCCCGGAAAGTACATATTTTCCGTCGGCAAGGGCGGCGCATACCTTTTCAGCCTCAACGTCTTTTGGAGCTGTAGTCCAACGAATACCAAGGTAGTTGAGTAGCTTTTGGACCTTATGGAAATCCGCGGCGTTGAGCTCGGCGGAGGCCTTTTCAAACTTGAAGAATTCAAGCGACTCAAGCTCGGCGGCTCGGGCTTTGGAGCTGGAAATTGCGCGCGTGGCGCGGCGCGCTTCCAGTTCCTCTTTTTTGTCTACGTTGGATTCCGGATTGTCAAAAATCCATATTTCTTGGATGTTAAGTTGACGGCGCTCAAGGATATTCGCAAGAATGACGTTGATGTGCTGCGTGCGCTCGCCGTCGGCTGAGGTTAGCTGGTTGACGGACTGCGTTCCCTTGATGGCGCGGTGGATTTCGCCGGAGCCGTCGACTACTATGGTCGCGTCTTTAAGCGTCCTGAAGCCTTTGATGGTCGCGGTCGGCTGGAAGAGCGTGCGGAACTTGTTGATTCCCATTTATTGTTATAGTTTATTCACTTTTTAAGATTACCTAAACTCTTCACAATGGTCTCTTTATATTATCAAATTATTGCGAAAGTATTAGCACTGCTGCCACCAAAAAACGCACGTACATAGATATTATAGTTTACTGGCTGACTGCTAGTCACCAATTCTATTTGTACGGTCGAAGTACTAAGAAATATGCTGTTTAAAGTAGATAAAGTGCCTTGATTTGCCGAACCCACATATGCTATAGCAAAAGTTCCTGGATGTCTTCTATTTGTACCACCAGCAGTATTAAGTGTAATACTTCCACCATCCATAGCTATATAAATTTCTGCTTTAGCCGATATTCCGCTTACTGTATTATGTGTTCCACAAAGAATGACCTCTAAATAACCTCCGCCGTAAAGTCCTGAACTCTGTATTGTTGCTAGTATTGTTGAGGTTGCCGTCGAATCTACTGCAATATGATAAATTTGTCCCCAACGTGCACTACTATTATTTTGAGTATTACCAACAGTCATTATCCCGTTATAACCTCCGGCTCCAGTGCCTTTTAGCTGTATTCCTGCACTCGCATCAATACGAACATCACTATTGATTCTTGTATTATTATATTCCCATCGCTTAGTTCCATTTGAGGTAAATCCTACATTACCATCTGATATCCAATATAGCCCCGTATCCTGAGATCCATCGTTTGTAAATGATAATGAAGGAGCCGAAGCGGATCCATTCAGTAAATGGATTGGAATAGTTGAATTGATCCTACTTGAGTTGTATTCCCATCTTGAAGTCCCTCCAGCTGAAAAACCAATGCTATCAGCTCCTATAAGGTACATTCCGGAGTTATTATCGGCATCCGAGCTGAATGCGAGCGCTGGATTGGCTGCGCTTCCGCTACTAAACAAAACACGTCCAGTTCCTTTAATACGTAACAACTCTGTTCTAGTACTAATACTACTTGCTGCAAAGAATACATGATCTGAACCAGTTGCATCTACAGTATAGCAAAGTTGACCACTACTTACTCCGAATCCATAATATTGGAATAGATTTCCGCTATTTGTTTCATAAAGAGCTATTTGTTTTGAATTGGATGCGGACACCGTATAATTATTTCCCCATGAAATGATTGGCGGGGCTCCTGTACTTCCCATTCCGAGTCCAATACCACCTCTACACACTATTGCACCAGTAGATGAAGATGTTGATTGCGTAGAAGACTCAAACCTTGAGATTCCATCAAATTGTGAGTCTCCGACAAATCGCGAGGTTCCGCCGAACCGCGAGTTTCCGCTGGCGACATTCAAAGCATATAAGTTCGTTATCGTCAAATTAGTCCCCGCGATTGGCGGACCCGCGATATACAACGCTGCCGAGTCAGTTATGGTGGTTGCTGAAGTTGCGGAAATCGTTGGTCTATTAATACCGGCCGTGTTGACCATTTCTACTGTACCCGATGAGGAAATGGTGGATTCGTTGGTTCCAATAGACATAAGGCTGTTCCTAAATGGATTGAAATCAATTGTGTAGATTACACCTCCGTCAACAACAGACACTAATTTTGTACCGTTTGCGCTACTTGCTACTCCAACCCAAGATCTGGTACTATCTCGCACCGTCCAATTTAACCCACTATCAGTAGACGTGTAAATCTGACCAATTACCACCGTAGCAACCAGGGTTGTCCCGTCTGCGCTACTTGCGACACTTCTCCAGTTTCTACTAATATCTCTGGCAATCCAATTTTCGCCGCTATCCGTTGAAGTAAATATTTCATGTCCTTCCGATACAGCAACGAGCTTTACACCGTCTGCACTACTCGCTACTCCTCGCCAACTGCTTGTAGTACCAGCTCTCTCATTCCAGTTAAGTCCTCTATCATTGGAAGTATAAATCATTCCGCCGTCCACAACAGCAACTAATTTTATACCATCCGCGCTACTTGCTACACTTCTCCAGGCTCTATTACTTTCTCTTGGAAACCAAGTATCACCAGTATCCGTTGAAGTGTAGATTTGACCTCCGTTTACTACAGCAACCATCTTAGTTCCATCCGAGCTCATTGCTATTCCTGTCCAATTTCTATTACTATCACTCATTCTTGCTGCAAAAGTAGACGCTCCATCATTTACTGAAATATATATATATCCGGGATTAACTATTGCAGCCAACTTAGTTCCATCTGAGTTACTCGCTATTCCTGACCAATCTCTGGAAGTAGTTATCGCAACCCAATCCACACCGCTATTTGTAGATGTATAGATTTGTTGTCCTAATGCTACAGCAGCCAATTTTGTACCATCCGCGCTACTCGCGACACCTCTCCAGCTTCTATTAATATTTGAATTACGAGCAGTTGAAGTATAACCAGTCATAAATGGAGTACCGCTGCTATATGATCTGAAAGCATTCGTTTCTATATCTCCACCAAAAGTAGATGTTCCGCTGGCTACCATCAAAGCATGTGTATTAAGTGCTGTCAATTTAGTTCCCATAATAGGCGTCCCCTCAATATAGAAAGAAGCTGTATCAAAAACAGTAGATTTTGAAGTAGTAGAAATAATTGGTCTACTAATACCGACTGTATTAATCATTGTGAATACATCTGGTAATGTGATGTTGGAATCAACATCACCAATAGACACTATGCTGCTTTGAAAATTATCCATTTCTATTGTGTAGATATGTCCTGTTTCTACTACAGCTACAAGTTTTATACCATCCGCACTACTTGCTACAGCATACCAGTTTCTTTTGTTATCTCTGGCAACCCAACTCTCGCCGCTATTTATTGAAGTATAAATCTGCCCTTGGTACTCTGACGCAATCAATTTCGTTCCATCTGAACTACTTGCTACACCACTCCACCACCTTTCACTATCTCTCGCAGTCCAATTTAATCCACTGTTCGTCGAAGTGAAAATATTTATAAAAATTCCTCCAGCAACTAACGTAGTACCGTCTGCACTACTTGCTACACACTTCCAATTTCTGGATTCGTCACTCAAATTAGTCATCCAAAAATCCCCACCATCTTCAGTAGTGTATAGATATTCTCCTAGTGTTCCAGCAATTATTTTTGTACCATCTGAGCTACTCGCTACGCAACTCCACTGTTTAATAGAGGCTCTTGGCGCCCAACTTACTCCGCTATCCGTAGAAGTGTAGATATTCTCGCTCTCCGCTACAGCAACCAACTTCGTACCATCCGCGCTACTTGCTATGCCTTTCCAATTTCTAAGGTCGTCATTCTTTCTTTCAGTCCAACTTACTCCGCTATCCGTAGAAGTGTAGATATACTCTCCGTCTACAACAGCAACCAACTTCGTACCATCCGCGCTACTTGCTACACCACTCCAAGATTTAGTACCAGCGATCGTACGAGCTGTCCAGTTTACTCCGCTGTCCGTAGAAGTGTATATATATTCATTATATACTACAGCTACTAACTTAGTACCATCTTCGCTACTTGCTACACTATACCAGGTTCTATTAGAATCTATCATACGAATAGTTGAAGTGTACTCATTTGTAAATGTAGTACCATTATCATAAGTCCTAAGCGCGCGCGCATCCAACGAAGTTGCTTTTAGTCCGGTAGTAATCAAACTCATATACTTACATAAAATTAAACTCTTGGTCGTCCAAAAGCATAATGTCATCCGCGTCCACATTTTCCGCGTTACCAAGAGCCTCCAAAAATCCGGCCGGATATATCAATCCAGGATAAACCACCAGGTCGCCGCGCTCAACCAAATTCTTCCACAAGCCGCGCCCCGGAAAAACATATCTACGATTCAAATTCCGGTTTCCCGTACAAAACCACAGCCGCTCATGCGCCGCAACCTCAAACGGAACGCATTTCAAAAAGTTAGCAACCGGCACATCAATCCGCAGTATGATATCGTATTTCCGCAGCCGGACCCCCATATCCGGCACCAAAGTAAAGAACAAAATGTATGTCCCGCGGTCCATCCGGAACTCATTGCGGATTCCGCAGCGCGCCACAGCAACGCGGACCTCGCGCTCAACCAGCCGGCAAAACAGCTGATCGCTCACAATGCGGCCGGAGCCGCGGCATGTTGAGCAATCCCCGGGCCGCAATCTACAAAAGGAGCAACGGCGCACGGCATCCACTTCACGGCCGTCCGCGTCAAAAAAACAAGGAATACGCGCCGTCATCACGAGCTCATCGCCGCGCAGCAACTCACTCAACGTTAGCCGGACCGGTATAATCCGCGGCTCAAACGACACATACCGGACCGCAAAGTCTTTGAGTATATTTTCTGACAGCTCAACATCATACTCCTTCCGAGCCGACTCATCCCGCAAGACCTCGTAAGCCCGGACGATTTCCTGGAACCGAAGCTGGTCGCCGCCGCGGTCCGGGTGGTGCTTTCTCGCAAGCGTCTTATACGCGCGCTCAATGTCTTTTAAACCGGCCTCCTTAGTAACGCCGAGTACAAAGTAGTGATCGGTCATATACCTTATAAAGCGTTTGTCTTGTGCCGTGTCTTGTGCTACTACGCAGCACTGCGACGGCCCCGCGGGGCGGGGCGGAGTTTCACTCTTATTGAGGATCCGGCCTCAAAAAAAATAAGTGGAACCTTATTGAGGAGTAGGCCGGTGCGCCGAAGGCGCTGAGGCCGGATCCTCAATAAAATTGTAGAACTTCAATGCCTTTGCCGACGCCGAGATCCGCTTCCAACACACGTCCATGAGGAACAGCCCCTCAAGTGAGCGCGCCCGACTGAGCGCGACGTATGCCTGTCCATTTTCAAAGCACTTAGATATATCAAGAACAACGTTATCAAGTGTCATTCCCTGACTCTTGTGGATTGTGATTGCCCACCCCAGGAGCAGCGGAATTTGCGAGTACCGGTGTACGACTTGTCCGTCGCGGACCGTTTCCCATTTATACCAGCGAATAGTACGAGTTTGACCGCCCATGAATTCAACCACCGGTAGGCCGTCGTCAAACCGAACAACTATACCGCGCGCTCCATTGACGAGCCCCTTTTCAACCTCAAGATTAGCGAGTAGAATCACTTGAGCACCTATACATAGCGTCGTCAGCTCCGGTACATCAACCACGGGCGGCCGCCGCGAATCAGCACATAAAGAGTGTATGAGCTTGTACTCACGCGGTTGCCGCCCCTTTGCGAGCAGTCCCGCGAGTTTATCGTTGTTGAATCCGGCGACGTCCGCCCGATGACTGAAAAGGATCGTTGGTTTGATCTTGTTTTTTTTGATGACCTCCCGGAGTGAATCGTTGAGGATGCGGCCCTCAAAGTACGACTCAGTAGCGCTTTCAACAATGCCGCGGCGGATCCGCTGAAGATGTTGTACGAATTCCATATCCTGTTGCCGGATGACCTCCGTGAATTCAATCACATGGAGGCCGAGCCGCTCCCATTCCGGCGACTCAAACACGAAGCGATCTTTGACGGGTGGTAGCTGTAGGAAGTCCCCTGAAAATATAAGTTGTATTCCACCAAAGGGTAGCTCATTTCCGCGAATCCGCCGCGCCAGCTCACACAATTTTTCAAATGTAGTCAGGGTCAGCATACTCACCTCGTCCACGATCAGGACTTCAAGATTCTTGAATCTATTCCGAATGCGTTTACTCTTAGCCATAACGTCTACTGATTCCGCGCACAATCCGATTCCAAGAGCCGCATGTAGCGTTTGTCCGCCAATAATGGAGGCGCCGATGCCGGTCGTACTACACAGTAACGATCCTTTCAGCATGCGGTTGAGGTGCTGAATTACAAAGGACTTGCCTGTCCCGGCGCTCCCTGTAATGAATACGTTTTTGCCGGCCAGCGCCAGCTTGACAGCTTGTTTTTGAAGAGTATTAGCGCGCGCTGTCATTTACTATATATAGCATTTAGGGGGCGGCTGCCCGTCTTGTTCTACGACACCCATCACCCCCGCGACTCGCTAATTTAGATCGCTGGTGGTTATTGCGGCCGCTGACGCGCACCTATAGCGCGTTTAGACCCGCAAACGAGGATCCGGCGTAGAGCTGCGGAGCAGCTCAAGCCAAGCGGCCGCCGGAGGCCAGCATACAAAAAGTGAATCTACAAAATGTCTATAGATATGGAAGAGTATTCTAATAAATCACGCAACGTCCTGATCAATTTTTGTAAGGAAAAGGGCATCAAAGGGTATGGTAAGAAGACCAAATCTGATATTATTAAGCTAATTCAAAAGGCGGAAAATGAGATCGTCGCAGTGAAAAATGAGACTACTTATCAAATAGACAAAGTAGAACGTATACGACGGTTGGTAGAACATCTAACCATTTTAGAGGTCAATCATGAGGATCAAATTATGAGATTAAATAGTCTAAAAGAGGCACATGTTTATTGTGTAATTCATGGAGTATCGGCACAACGCTACGGACCTTTACTTGAGAAGTTTATAAGATTGAAATATGACTACATAAAGAACAATTCAAAGGATTGCAATGGTGATTGCTCAAAGGACGGAAAGAACTCGGAAGTAAAAGTGTCACTCGGAGGAGCAAAGCACACGAAATTCAACTATGTCCAACTTAGACCAACTCACGATTGTGAGACTTACATTTTTACGGCCTACCATTTGTCCTCTAACAATGTATTAGACGAGGGTGAGCTATATGTATTTAAAATTCCAAAAATGGAGCTCAAGGAGCTTATAATTTCATATGGAGGATATGCTCACGGAACTAAAAAGGAGCATGGTAAAATATCATTAGATTCTATAGACGACGAAAAAAACATTAGAGAGTATGCCATTCGTCCTACAATTGGAGATAAATGTTGGAATGCTTTATTGTCATTTAGGAGTCAGGAGTCTGATCTTTAATATAAAGGCTCACCAGCTCACCTTTACCAATTGAATTTTGTCGCGCAGTATCAAGACTCAAACTATAGTCAAGAGCCGCAAACCGGTCCATTAATTTGTTTTTGTCTAAGTTAGCCCTGATCCAATGCCAGCTCTTTGGACGCAGCTTTTCAAGGCCGGCACTGACGATTTCACCGCATTTGCCTCCATATGCGCGGATAGCAAAATCAGCACCGTCAGGCGGAGTTGGTTGCCCTTTATCATCTTTTGGTCCAAGCTCCAGGAAGTCCCAATCAGCATGCTTTAGTGGTAGTTTGATCACGACACGCTTGGTATCTTTTTTTTCCCAAATTTGAAAGCAGCATTTCACTCCCATAGGCGGACTGAATGAGCAAGGCTCCAACGGAATCTCTTCGTCAAACACCAAATGAAAAGCCGCATTCAGTTTGTTTTGAACACTTATACGACGAAATGTCCTCGGAACAATAAACGCTATGGTGTCCGCCCAGGCCGCCGCGTGATTGAAAAATCGTATAGCAAGCGAGCTGACTCGTCCAAATGGAGGATTGCCAATGACGAGTATTTTTGTAGCCGGCGGAGGCGAATAAGTGAAGAAGTCCTGAAATACTATATCTTTATGCTCCGGAGCAATGTCAATACCAATTTTGTTATCGGCCGGTATTTGCGTTAGGAAGCTTCCGTCTCCAGCGCTCGGCTCCACTATGAGCTCCCACCGCGACCAATCATAGAGTCCACCTACGGAGTCTATACATCTTTTGGATATCGTTGGAATGGTATAAAACTTATCTAATCCAATGTGCTGACGCGTCAAGAGTTGAATGATATCAGCCTTCTTCAGTTTACCATATCCTTTTATACCTTTTTCTTTACAAACTACAATCAACTCAGCCCGTGTTTTTGTAGTAAGATCATCAACACCGCAATCATTTCTCACCATTTCCTTATGTATATATTCACTTTTAATGATAAGGAGCGCATCCATTGGACGATCGTACACCGGAAGATATATATAGGCTCACCGGTGGTTATTGCGGTCGGCTAATCCTGCTCCGCAGGATTACGCCAATCCGCTGACGCGCACCTATAGCGCGTTTAGATCCGCAAACGAGGGTCAGGCCGCCGGAGGCCAATGTACAAAGAATAGCATACGCGGAGCCCCCCGGCGTAGAGGCGCAACGCGCCTCAAGCCAATAGGCGTAGCCGGTGCGCCGTCCTGCGTAGCAGGACAAGCACAACATAAAAGAAAACACAACGATATATGGAAAATTTGCGCATTGAAAACGCCGCCGCGGTCGTTGACCGCATGGGCTTCTACTTCAAAAAGACTGTCCTCCAGGAGCTTGCGGTCGGCGACGTTGTCCGGATCAGCTATACTTTTACACAATGGGAGGAAAGCCCGGACCTATACAACTCGGACTCACCATACATCAGGATTGAGCTTATCAAGGGCGAGGAGCTATGTGGTGAAATCCTGAATCTGAATCACGACGAGGAAGCCTTTAAATATCCAATCCGCGCCGGTGAGCGCATTTGGTTCCGCCGCGAAAACATATTTGAAATTGATACGCGCGACTCCTCGGAAGAGCGGCAAAAAAAAATATTAGATCACCTCGTTGACGGTGAAAGTCATGTATTGGTGACTGGAGTAGCAATGCTACTTATTGACGACGATTCTTAGAAGTCGTAGTCGTCGTCATCCTGGAGGTTAGCGCTGGAAGACATGCTGTAGCCGGTCTCCTCGGACTCAAAGAAGTTGGAGTGCATCTTTGCGTTGATCTTTTCCATAAACTTCAGCGGATTCTGGATTTCCGGATACAAAGCGGGTAGCTTCATCATCTGAAGATATTTATTCGCAATGAAGCGAATGTAGTCCGCCATCATGTCCGCGTTCAGTCCAATGAAGCGGCATGGAATCGCATCACGCGAAAATTCAATCTCAAGATCAACCGCCTCACGCATGATTTCATGGACTACTGCGGTTGCGGGCTTCTCTCTCAAGTGCTTATGGAGCAGGATTCCGTGGTGGACGTGGAGCGCCTCGTCTCTTGAAATGTATTCGTTGGACTTACATAGCTGCTTCATCAAGGCCTGCTCCTTGAGCCAATAGATTCCAGCAAACGAGCTGCTGAAATGGATTCCTTCAACGCAAATGAAAGCAACAACGCGCTCTCCAAAAGGACGCTCAGAGTCCATCCACTTGCGGGCCCACTGCGCTTTTTTTTTGATACACGGAATCTCCAAATGAGCATTGAGTAGCCCGGTGATTTCCGCCGGATCGCGCACGAAGCAACGGAGCATGTTCTCGTAGGTCTCGTTATGGACGTGCTCCATCGCGCACTGAAACGCGCAAAACTTCTTGGACTCGTAGAGCTGAATTTCATCGGAAAACCGCTTCATGAGGTTGTCCGCCACGAGGAGGTCCGCTCGGGCAAAGAATGCTAAAATATGCTTAACAAAGTAGCGCTGGTCGTCGTTCAACTTGCGGTCCCAATCGCTGAGGTCTTCGTCAAAATGAAATATATCCGCCATCCAAAAGGTACTCAAATGCTTCTTGTAGAGCCGCTCAATATCAGGAAATTGGACTCCTGTAGCTACGTCGCTTTGTTGGAGGATTGGTTCGTCGGCCATGAGCTTGTATACTTTTATATAATTCACTTTTTATAACGTAAAAAAATGGATCATTGCTCAATCTTCCTCTAAAAGGTCTTCTTGGTGGATCATAGCATACCTTGTAACGAGGTAGAAATTGTTGTCGTTAAGATATCTAATGACGCCGCGGCATGCTTGGACTTTTGCTTTCTTTTTCAACTTAGAGTAGCTTGTAAGCTCAAGCATTCCGCCCATTATGCTTACGGTCACCTTGTGGAGTCCGTCAACCTCTTCGTAGTAGAATTTCGTGCTCATTTTAAGCTGGTACTTGCTGAAGTTGATAACCCCCGCAACTGAGTTCCTTGAAGGAGTCTCTGGAATTGCGGCCAAGATCTTGCCAAGAATTCTATACTTGGTTATGTCGTCTGAAATGGATTTCTTCCAAGCAAAGACGTCGGCCGCCGGAATACAACTCATTATTTCAACGCGGTCCGCGCCGTCCTCAAAAGTCAGCTCGTCCTTGATGGAATCGTGGATCAAAAGGGTAGTCCAAACGTCTTTGTCGGATATCGTAAACATGTTTTTAGGGGGTCAATATTCATTTTTATTTGCTGGAAAAAAAATACCGGAAAAGGCTATTTAGACACGCTAAGCTCCGCAATCAGCTCATTCGCCGGAATACTGCTGACGCTGCGCGCATAGATCGCCATGATCAGGGTCGCCAAGTCATGGAGGCCAAGATCCGCGGCCGCCGCCACGAGGTCAAGAAGCGCCGGATCGGTCGCGTTTTCAATGACGTACTCAAACAAATGAATTTCGTCGCGGACCACCAAATGGAGGCTTTCTACTTTAAAGTTGATTACGTGAATGTCGTACGCGGTAAATGGAGCCTTGGAGCTCTGGAAGTAATCCACGTACTCCATGAGGAATTTCTTTTGCGGCTCGGGTAAGTTGAGTGTCTTGATGCGCCTCAACATAGTTTATTTATTAATTGTTTCACTTTTTATATGTTTGATCTTTTGGAGGTCGTCCTCATTGTAGCTATTGTAATGCTCTTGTGTCGGCGGCAGCGGCAAAGCTTTTCCGGCAGCGGCCCGGCAATCTTTGATCCGGCATGGGAGGCGACAAACGGCGAGCAACTATATAGCGAGCCTATGCGCGTCAGCATGTCATAAAGACTATTAATTGTATAATATGATAACAATGAGTGTGGAAGAAGAGAAAACGTATGAGACGCGTGAGTTTTGCGGCAGCAAAATTAGGCAGCGATTGGTAGATGGATATCTACACGCTACTGATATGTGTAAGGCTAATGGTAAATTCTATGCGAACTATGCTGAAAATAATACTACTCGCGAATACCTAAAAGAGTTATCAACTGATATAGGAATTCCTATAGACCTATTGGTTGAGGTAACACGTAGTGGAAAGCCAAATCTAAGAGGAACCTGGGTACATCCACATGTAGCCATTCATCTCGCTCAATGGCTGTCTCCTAAGTTTTCTGTAGCCGTGTCAAAATGGGTATTAAGATTCATGTATGGTGATCTGAGTTTGATCAATGAGATCAAGCAAAACAATGAGATTATGAAGCTTCAGCTCCTTGAAAAGGAGAAATTGATTGAGGAGAAGGATCGCCTCCTCATTGAGTCCAAAAGTCAGCTTGAGCATACTACCCGTGGTATGAACCGAATTAATCAGTTCATTTCAAACGCAAAGAAGCGATCCAAGGATCAACGCGTCTATATTCTATTTTGTGAATCGGACTCAAAGGCCAATATATTTAAAGTCGGCGGCTGTCAATCGGAGAAGCTGTTGGACTCGCGGTTATCAAGTTATAACACAGCGCGACCAAGCGACGATCTATATGATTTTGCTTGTATATGGCATTGTAGCAACTATCTTGATATTGAAGCACGCATCAAGAGGAATATTGGTGAGTTCCTCCAATCCGGCAAGAAGGAGGTATACCTCATGCACTACAATCCTCTATTTTCAATAGTTGATCATATCGTTGAGCACGCAAATAACGAGACGGACGAAGTCAACAACTACATCCGCGATATAGTAGAGTTTATGACTAAGCTACCACCAATCACACCAAAACCATATCGTACTAAGCATTTTGAGACATTTGAGGTGTACAAGGAAGGCGGTGTAGAGGTGAAGCGTGAGCGGGTAGATTTCAGTAAGCTATCCGCGGACGAGCAAGCTGAGTTAGTAGGTGTCTATCTTCAGGAGTATATCAAGCCGGGTACTAATGAGGTCAAACGAGACGACTTTGAAAAACACGTGTCAAAAAGCCTTAAGAAATACAAGAAGCGTGAGCTCTGGAACTATGTGAAAAAAGCTGCTGGATCTATCACCGGGGTGTCGCTGTCATACTTTTGAAGACCCGGTTAGCTCACTTTTTTTTGCGCGCTCATTCAAAAAAAACAAGGTTAATGGAGTTAGAATTCCTCTTCATCTGACTCAATTTCTTTCTTGGACTTGTCAAGGAATATCACTTCATTGACAAATTGCTCTTCGGTACATCCGGGGAGCAGCTGGATCTTGCATCCGCTGGTTCTAATGAGTCCATTCATGCGCTCTTTCATGACCTTACAAAAGGTCATTCCGTTCGGCAAATAATGGAGGAGCATCAATTGGGCTGCTTTCTTGTGAGCAACCTTAATAGACTTAATTGTCTTATTCACGGAGGCCTTTTGTACGCGGGCAATCTTGTAGTTCCATTCACAATCCGGATCATTGAGCTTCATGATCAGGAGCTGATTCAAGGATCGCTTGTCATCGGGGCGTAGTGCGAGGTCATCAGTAGCAATATTGATCTTCTTTTCAATCTTGACAATGTGCTCAAGACTGACCGCAATGTCTTCCTTGAGCTCTTCGTTCTGGTTTAGGATCTCGTCATTCTGGACCTTGAGCTCTTCGTTTTGGTTCTTGATTTCCTCAGTCATTCTAACGAGATTATCAACTTTTCTATTGAGCTCGTTATTTGCCACCAATAGAATTGAGTTGCGGTTTGCTTGATACATGACCTGATAATCAGAATACGTAATGACAAGACGTTCCAACATCAAGTAGAATCTACCTACTTGACCTCCTTTCTTGGTATTGAGCATCATCATGATTTGCTTGAAGCAATCGCTGGTCAGGATAAGGTGTTTGGTTCCGGACTTACCTTTACCAGTGAACTCATCGGGGTGAGGGAAATCGTCAAAATAAGACTTCTTATGCTCGCCGTCCAGAGTAGCACCATCTGCGCAAATAAATTTTGCAAGCATTGGTTGGATTACTTTTTCATAGTATTCCGCATACTCTGTATTATTCATATCCCAATAATCAACTCCTTTTTGGAACCTACTACTCATCAGTAGCTCCTTAAAGTGAGTTTTTTTTAGTCTTATGCTCACCAATATACCCAAAGTAGTTGAGCTTCGTCAAATTGATATAGACATCATATCTTTTCTTCAGAGAATGGAAGAATGTATCTACCATATACTTGTCTATATCAAACTTAGAGACAGCAATAAACTGCTTCAACGAGAGAGGTTCAATGGAGCTACATTCAAGAGCACGACGGACATAAATATCGTCAACGCCGTCAAACAGTCTGGAGATCTGATCCTTGGAAACAACGTCAGACATCTTTTTCTGATACAGAAATTCACTTTTTATGAGGTAGTCAATTTGAAGACATGTTCTTAGGGTACAAAAATCAGTACCCTAAGACCACTACTCACTCGGTAGGGTACAAAAATCAGTACCCTAAGACATCATATCTCGCGGATTTCTGTCGCACATATCTATCATTAAAAAAATACATACGTCTTACATACGATACCACTCACCCCTGATAAGAGAGCCAGCATGCTCAATATGTAGACGACACTCCTCATCCGCCGGAAACTGAGTAAGATAATAGCTCTTGACTATGAGCTCCTTATAGTGCGCCGTTTGTAATTCAGCCAGCCTACCTGGCAAATTGAATGTATATCCAATTTTGACTATATCAGGCCTGTCAATCTCACATATGAAGTAAACCACACCTACTCTATATCTTATCTCAAGCTCATCATCCAGCCTCCTCAGACGTTCTAACAGATTATACTCTTGGTTGTGTGGCAACTGATATAGTTCGCGAAGCTCAGCATCAGCATTTCGCTTGTTAAATTCACATTGATACTCAAGATATCTATGGAATAGCGTCTCAATCTCAGCAAAGTACTTCCTGAGGAGAGCACCACTTCCAGTGTTTGCGGATAACATGATTGTCTTCAAGTCCATAGGCATTACGAGTGTGTGAATCTTGTTGATTAATCCTTTGGTAGTCGGAGCAGCTGGATATATGTTAAGTAGCTCAACCTTACCATCTTCTTTTAGAAGAAGCAGAAAATTTTTATATTCTGTATTGGAAAAACGAGCAACTGGTATCTTGTACCGTTTGACCAGTTCCATAACATTTCTCTTCTGAATTCCCAGATCTCCACTGTATCCAAAAGCGCCAACTAATACATCATCCAAATATACCGGCTCCTCCCGTGATCGTAGATTCCACATCAAATCAATTGGCAACAGCTCAATCAGCTTAAATTCAGTAAGTTTAGCAAACTCCTTGATAGAAAGCAAATGCTTAGTTGATAGAGCTCTACTCGTTTGAGTAGTGCGCTTACACAACTGAATAGCCTCTTGTACGCTCAACATACTATGTTTACATTTTAATAGCCCTATTTTCAACCTAAATAAACCATAAATAGTATAAATGAAGCCTAAATATGTCAAGTACCTACGGAACGACAAGGGCGTCCTCCGATCCGAAAAAAAGAACGAATCCTTTACATTAGGCGAGCTCTACCACGACACAAGAGTCAACTATTATGGTACTCCAAATCCGCATCCAAATGATATGAAGGTAGAGCTCTACATACTTGACGTAGTTGAAATATATACTAAGAAGTCTAAGCCATTTGCGACATTCCGAATCCTCCGAATAGCAACCTTTGAGGAATACATGGAATGTCAAGGAAAGCCGACTGACGACGAACTTGAAGCAGTCCGCTTGATTCCGCAGGTGATCCGGTATATCAAGGATCCGGCGCTATTTACATGTATAGCCGCGGTCACCAGGAATAGCCGCACAATCATGTTTATCAAGGATCCAACCGAGACTATGCGGATCACCGCGGCCCGCCAAGACGGAACTACGCTCCAATATATTGAAGAGCAAACGCCAGCAGTATGCCTTGCGGCGGTCCGTCAAAATGGGATGGCCCTTGAGTACGTACAAGAGCAGACTGAAGAGATCGTCCTTGCGGCAGTCCGCCAAAATGGAAACGCATTGGAGTACGCGGAAATCCAAAATCTTGAAATTGAGAAGGCCGCGGTACAGACTACCGGAGCGGCTATAACATACGTCAGGGAGCAGACTCCTGAACTATGCCTACTTGCGGTTCGTCAGGATTCCGAAGTCTTAGATTATATTGAAATCAATACGTATGAGCTCCGCTTAGAGGCAGTCCGCTACGACGGCGAGGCTCTTGAATACACAAATGATCAGACTGAAGAGATGTGTTTGGCCGCGGTCCAAAACTGCGGACATGCTCTTGCTTATGCTTATTTTCAAAATCCGGAAATATGCTGGGCCGCGATCCGAAATGATCCAGAAGCTATAAGCTACGTAAAAGAGCCGACCAGAGAGATGTATTTATACGCGGTCCGCCGAGATGGATTAGCGATTGAGCATATAGGTGATCCGTCCGAAGAGGTATGTTTGGAGGCGGTCCGCCAAAACTGGGAAGCGTTGGAGCACATTAGGGATCCGTCCACTGAAGTATGTATGGAGGCATTCCGTCAGAATCCGCGAGCCTTGCTATTCTTATATGATGAACATGAAGCGTGCCTGGAAGCGGTCCGCGCGAATTGGCGCAATATTCAATTCGTAAATGTAAAGACTGAGGAGATATGCTTGGAAGCGGTCCGTCAAGATTGGCGCGCGTTGGAGATGATCAGAGATCAGGAAGGAATACCTCACTGGAGTATGAATGGATTTTCATATAGAGGAACTCGTTATGTTTTACAACAGACTGAGGAGGTGTGCCTGGAAGCGGTCCGTCAAGATTGGCGCGCAATTGAATTCGTTTGGACGCAAACCGAGGATATCGTACGCGAGGTATTGCGGCAAGAACCGACCGCGGCCCGGCATGTCAATTTGAGATTGCTGAATATGGCTGTGTCTTTTTTTTGAAAGATACGTCGGTATAAAATTGAATTATTTTCCTCATAAAAATGGATTCTATAGACATAGTCCGCAGTATTGTACCATTCTTGATACAAGACAACTATTTAGTATATGCCTCCGTATGTAAAACATGGAGATATGTATTGAAAAAATACAAGAAATACTTGCTACAAACATCATTTACAAATGTAGTACACAATTCTACCATTGTACAATGGGCGATTGAGAATGGTTGCGATTTCAATAATAAACTATTTGAGGCAGCTATACTTAAGGCATCCGATTATCATTGTCTTGATACAGTAGAATATCTATATGCGTTGAATCCAAGAGCTTGTACTTTGAATTCTTCAATCACAACACAGCTTGTTATTGCTAACAATATCTATATATTGGAATGGTTATGGGCGACTCATAATTTACCATATACAACATCACTTACAAGAGTTGGGTACGATTTTGATACGGCAAAATGGTTATGTGAAAAAGGGTATGGTATAGTAGTTATACAGTGTACCTACTATGCTGTACGACATGGTGATTTAGCGTACTTTATTTGGCTAAAACGATACGAATACGAATATTCTTCGCATACTTTAAAATATGCTATTATTGGGGGTAACGAAGAAATCATTACTGACGTAATCAGGTCCATTAACTTGGAAATCCTACAAAACTATGAGCAAAAAAGCGTACTAAATATCTTAATTGAATACAATAGATTGGACTTACTTTGTGAGATTCCGGCAACATTCATAGATAAGTGTACTTTTCAAGTAGCAGCTTCTAAAGGAGACCTACAGTTGGTTAAATCGTTATATATGCGAAACCAATCAGCTTTAGAGTTATGGCAGCCGATAATTGAAGCTGCGTTTAATTCTGGGAGCCGGGAACTCGTACAGTGGTTGATTGAGTATGGATTTACTCTTACCCTGAGAAAGATAACTAATACTTCTTTATTAGCTAATTTTGAGAATATGATTGACTATCACCCTGACTTATTCGCCGCTACACTTTTGACCGATTGCGTAGATATTATGCTGATCTTGGAACAATCTATTGCTTTTCCGAGTACAATATTATATAAAGCGATCACGCTTGGGGCTATAAAAATAGTACAATATCTATGTAGCAAAGGCTATATATTTGAAAAACGACACTTTGAAGTTGCTGTAGCTGGATCAAAAATTTACATAATGGACGCCGCGATTGAAATGGGGTACGATATTAGTACATGGGATTCGTTTGATAAGTTTAAGTATAAATCTACTATCAAATGGGCCCGGCAAAATTGGTATAGATTTAAGAATCTTAACTCTGAAGCGGCCGCTACACTTGGTATGGACGAGTTTCTTATTGATAAATATGCCTGGCGCGATGATGATAAGATATTGGGTATTCTTATTCAGCGACATAATTGGAGATTACTAAAATACGCGTATAGAACTAACCCGCAAGCTGTGTCCGCCGCATGTATTAAATATTCCAGTATAGACAAGATAACTGGAATTAAACAATATGAACTAAAAAAAGATAACATGGAAGTCCATATAACCAATGCCTTGGTAAGCAATAATTTACCATTTATTGAGTGGGCTGTAGAACAAAACTATATAACTCCACAATCAGTATTGATAAGATCTATAATGTGTAATAAAAATAATATACCAAACAAGTACATAAATGCTGTTGAACCAAAGTACATTAGAGCATTTACGATCAAATATCGTAACCTTGATTTGTTGACCACCTTAAAAACTATGAGGATCATTACTACAAAAGAATATTCATATGCGAAGAATATGATAATATATAGTAATCATTCCTTCTGCGAATATACCGGATTCTGTTATAAAGACACGGAATATGGACACATATTATGTGATTGCGAAAATGAGAACTTAGATATGTTTGGAAATCTATTTGATTAATGAAGGTAGCTTACCATGGTGCTCACACGCCTTATTTTTTTTCTTATCAAGATCATACCGCAGGTGCTGATTGATGAGGCGCGCGGTCTGTTTAATCCGCCGCGGATCATAATCACGAAGAATGGACAACTCAATGAAGCAATCCAAACAGCCGTCGTACCCGAGTCCGATATCCAAGAAATCGTCAAACCTTGAATACATGCGGATGTACGATAATACGAAGAACTTGTTTTCCCATTCATGAGAGTCATATTCAATAAGGTCCCGCTCTTCTATCGCATTCTTTGAGACTACTAATCGCGCCTCCGACGATGATGTAGGCGCCCATGGTTGGAGCAAGATATGCTCGCCGCGGTAGTTAAAATGACGACCCTTAAGGTGCTCCTTCATGAGATCGTGGCCGGCAACGCGGCTGGCATACTCAATTATTTTGTAATGAGGATGATCTGGACCGAACTCCTCACTGAATCGCCTCCATTCCGGCGCAAAATAAGGCGGGTGAAATTTGAGCATGCTGAGCTCCGGCCGCAAGATGTCAAGCGCCGCAATCTGTAGACAATCATTAAGAAATATGTCCATGTCAACCGGCCCGGATTCCGACCAAAGATTCGTACGGAGATCCGAGATAAAGAGCAACTTATGCCGCTTATCCTTGATGAGCTCCGCAAGCTCCAAAGTCATGTAGTCTTGTATGATGAATATAGAGTCCTCCGACTCCGACATTCTTTGGAATATGTCGCCCTTAAAATCATGCTTTTGCGTATTCTTGAGCATGTCAATCTTTTCACCATTGAGCATGCGCATGCTACGCAGGTTTTCAACGCCGCGGCGTTGATGCGGCTCGCCTTTCGCATACACTTTAACGATCCTACGCGCGTTATCTGAAATGACTTCCGGATTCTGGTATACACATACTGCCGGCGCGTCAATAATACAGTAGTTAGGATCTACCAAAAGGTACTTATTACCCGGAAATAGGCTCTGAATGATCGTCAGGTGCTCGCACGGCGCCGCCCCGACATAGAGAATAATGGAATTTTGTGGCCGAGCATGCGTCAGGAATTGGATTTCATTGAGCAACAACTTCCGCTGGCCGATATGGCAATTCTTTTTAGGTATTCCATAGTCGCCGTATTTATAAGAAAATATGAGGTCCTCGTAGTACCGGACCGGCTTTGTCGCGGCTACGGCTTCCTTGATGTATTTAAGAGCCGCTTTCCGCTCTTTGTTATTTTGCGCCGCTGCTCCGCCGCAATAGACCTTTTTGCGCGGTATTTCAAAACATATAAGAATCAGGATGATTATGATCAGGATCATATATTATGAGTTACAAAGTTGTATCTTCACCCGAGATATATAAGCATGATCCTACTACTCGCCGCGCTCCTCACTTCAGCTCATGCTCTTCAATACATGGGCGTCAACATGGCCGGCGCGGACTTTGGGGAAGGCAACCTACCCGGTACTCACGGCAAAGATTATATTTGGGACGTTAGCTCCACTTCATACTTCGTCCAAAAGGGCATGAATAACATGCGTCTTGGATTCCGCTGGGAGCGGCTCCAACGCACACTCAACGGCGCCTTTGACTCCGAGGAGCAAGCCCGCCTTGTAGATTCAGTAGCAAAGATCCGCGCCGCCGGCGCCAGCGTCATTATTGAGCCGCATAACTACGCCAGGTACCACGGTCAAATCATTTCACCAAAGCTAAACGCCGAATTCGTGGACTTGTGGAAGCGGCTTGCGACCATGTTCAAAGGCGATCAGGGTGTAATCTTTGAATTAATAAACGAGCCTCAGGGTCTTCCAAGCATTACTGAATGGGTCAAGACTTGTAATCAGGCCATTGCGGCGATCCGCTCAACCGGAGCCAAGAATCTGATCCTCGTTCCGGGCAGCCGCTGGACCGGCGGCTGGTCGTGGATGCGCGCGGACGGCGCCGGCCCCTCAAATGGAGCCGCCCTCCTCGCGATCACGGATAGCGCCAATAACTACGGATTCACCATTCACCAATACTTTGATTCCGATTACTCCGGTAAGTCAACGGTGTGTACTCATACAGCGAGTGTCCTCAAGGATGTGACCGCCTGGTTAAAGCAAAATAACAAAAGAGGCTACCTTACTGAGTTTGCTGGAGCTAATAATCCTGAATGTAAGAAGACCATTGAAGGGCTGCTCACATACTTAGAGGACAACGACGACGTGTGGAAGGGTTGGAATTGGTGGAGCGCCGGCGCCTGGTGGGGCGACTACATGTATTCTATTCAGCCTAAGTCAGGCGGCGTAGACCGCCCGCAAATGGATTGGGTGGAGCCGTTCTTGAAGAAAGCGCCAGCTCCAGCTCCAACACCCGCTCCTAAGCCGGCTCCAGTACCAGCTCCAACACCCGCTCCTAAGCCTGCTCCAACACCAGCACCCGCTCATAAGCCAGCTCCAACACCTAAGCCGGCTCCGACGACTCAGCAGTGGATCTGTGGTAAGTGTAGACTTGAAATAGTATACGAGTAATGCCCCCTTCAAGCGCAAACAGTTGTCTTTTTTTTGCGGATTTCCGGCTCAGCTGAACAAAAAAATAAGTGAGCTACTTAGAACTCTTCATCTTCATCTACTTCATTATCCGGATTCAAAGCACTCTCAAGCTCATCAGCCTTGATAACCATATCACATTCTTTAAAATCGTGTACGATCTTGAGGATATCCGAATTGTTGTTGAACATAGTCATCGCGTTCTTGTCAACCAATAAGTTGATAGGAATGCTTCTATGAGTATTTAAGATAGTCAAGATCCTAACGCGGCTGCTGTTGTTGGTGATCTTGTACTTGTACTCTTTTCCACCTCCATATTTTACGATCAGTAGTGGATTATTGGTATTCCAATTAGCCTTCTCAATTGAAAATCCGTACACTTCCTGGAGCTCCAACCAATCTTCAACGACCAAGTCCATAAAGGTCTTGAAAGCATGGAAATCAATGATTGCCAAAAATGCCTTCTTATCCTTCTCCTCACATTTGTTTCTAATATGGCTGGTCAACCCGCTATTGTTAGAATACATCTTGGAGCAATAAGGACATGTCAACTTATTGAGTCCTTCAATACGATCTTGAAGAGTTGTAGTAGTTCTAACAAGCGCTTCGTTAGTGCTAGTAAGCTTGTTATTGGTAATGCTCAAAGCCTCAATCTGTTCCTTATGCTCAATCAATTGACGATCATAAGATTCAATTAGTACACGGCTCTCTACTCCATTAATACGATCATGCTGACTGACAATTTCACCAACCAACGATAGATCACCCATCATATAGCGGAACACCCAGTCAACGACCTTAACCGCAAATTCCGGCGAAATCCACTGAGCCATATGAATAGCTACTTTCGGATGAATCCAAGTACCTTGAACTACATTACCTCTACCTGGAGCAGAGTGAACGAGTTTAGATGCCGGGATCTTTACATCAACAGCAAGTGCTTCCAGAAATAACTCAACTTGTTTGGATTTGAAGTAATCCGCAGGTTTCTTCTTAGGACTGATCTTACACATGTCGGTAGCGTTCATATACCCGTCCTCTCGTTGTCTAATCAGATGACCTGCAAATTCTTGGACAATATGCTCAACTGTAGACATTGTAGCTTAATAAGGCTTATTATCAATAAAAAAATTCACTTTTATAAAATGTAAGAAAACAAATGTATCTACTACTATTTTATATAATATATTCATATTACTACGAGCTGAATCTACATAAGGTATTATGAGTATATTCATATTACTCCGAGCTGAATCTACATAAGGTATTATGAGTATATTCATATTACTCCGAGCT
>JACCDR012666688.1_pt1 | contig 24014 bp, 2 predicted proteins | sample 7446431 | NCBI WGS metagenome assembly JACCDR01 (sample SAMN15323443, study PRJNA562643) | freshwater metagenome | isolation source: river surface water | place: USA:Blue River Watershed | collected 2017-08-17 | reverse complement strand
TGTTGTAAGTCCATTCAATTGATAATTCATTTGTAATTCGCTTAAGCGCAGAAACGGGCAAAGGTCGTAGTTTTTTAAGCACGGATAGTTTTTCATCCAGTCTATTCAATAATGCTTTTGACTGCTCATCTAAATTAATTGCTGGCCACTTCATCCCTCAAATATCGGTTTTTTCATAATATTTTATATCCGATAATATAATTATAAATCATTTACTCGGATAGTTTCACATAAAAACATGAATTTCTCAAAAGATTAAATTGTATTACCTAAACTTAATATTAAGTTCAAATACCATACGGTACTTTGTCAATTAGTAAAATCCTATTAAAGGTTTGTATGAAAAATTTATACTTTATTAAGGTATTATGTTTGCTACTACTAATATGTATCGGTAAAAACAGTGTTGGACAAACAACATTGTTCAGCGATAATTTTAGCACAAGCAGAGGAACAACATACACCACAACTGTCGGTGCCATCGGGTCTGATGCCAACTGGCTGATTTCGCGCTCCGGCTCTGATATGGGCGCTCGAATTGATGGCGGTATATTAGATTTAACAAACGATGCAAGCGCAACAAGTAACGCAAATGGTTGGGTTTTTGGGTATAGAGACATCAACTCACTTTCAGGATGGAACACAACCCTATCAAGCAACACAGGAACTGTTAGCTGGGAATTTAATATGCGCCAAATTAGAACTGACCCGGCAGGATTTGGTGCAGGTTCATATGGAGTTGCTTTTGTACTTGCAAGTACTAATACAACAGTTAGTACATCAGGTAGCGGCTATGCTGTAGTTTTAGGTCAAAGCGGCTCAACCGATGCTATAAGATTGATTCATTTTAATAACGGTTTACAAGGCACATCAACAAATATTATTAGCAGTAATACAACAGGATTAACTGATTTTGGTAACGAATACCTAAGTGTTAGGGTAACTTATATTCCAAGTTCAAACACTTGGGAACTGTTCTTAAGGAATGATGGCACAACAACCTTTACAGACCCAACAAGTGGTACTGCATTAACCTCTCAAGGTACCGCCAATAACTCAACATATACATCAACTAGTGGGATGAGATATATTGGTGGATATTGGCAAGGTTCAACAGCAGCAAATCAAACAGCATTTTTTGATAATGTTTATTTAAAAGTAACTTCTGCCTCATCAGCTACTATAACCGGGACTGCTACAACCTCTGCTTTTACAACAACTTATGGTACTGCTTCTGCGGCTCAACAATTCAGTATTTCAGGTAGTAATCTTACAGCTAATTTGATAGCAACCGCCCCTACCGGATTTCAGGTTTCAAACGATGGAACAAATTTTGGTACAACCGCAACATTCAATCAAACAAGTGGTAACGCATCAGGAACATTACATATACGCTTAGCAGCAACTGCAACAGTTGGCAATTATAATAATATGCAAATTGTTCTTTCAAGTACCGGTGCTACATCAGTTAACATCACAACACCAATAAGTGGAAATACGGTTACAGCAGCAACATTAACTATAACCGGACTTACAGCAAGTAATAAAGATTTCGATGGAACCACAACTGTTTCTGTAACAGGTATACCAAGCTATAACGGACTAGTAAACAGTGAATCTTTTTCTGTTACCGGAAGTGTAACTTGGGCGTTTCCTGATGCAAATGTTGGGAATAATAAAACCTTAACAAGAACAGGAAATTATAATGCACCATCTACCAACTATACAGTTATCCAACCAACATTAACAGCAAACATATCTGCAACAATACCCGGTGCACCTAATATTACTAGTATAACTAATGGAAATGGTGAAGTTACTGTAATATTTAACACACCAACATCTAACGGAGGTAGCGCAATAACCAATTATAAATATTCAACTGATAATGGTTTAAATTATATAGCCCTCTCACCAAATGTTACGACAAGTCCACTTATAATCACCGGACTAACAAATAATACCACCTATCAAATAAAGATTAGAGCCATTAATGCCATTGGTGATGGTGCAGAAAGTAACATGATTCAAGCTACTCCAACCAATAACACACCACCCTCAGTAAATATATCATCTGCCACCGGTATTACATCAACAGCAGCTACCTTAAATGGAGAAGTAACAAATGAAGGTTCGGTAAGTGTTACTGATAGAGGATTTGTGTACAACACTACCTCCGGTGTAACCATAGCTAATAATAAAACACAAAGTGGATCAGGTTTAGGTTCATTTTCTATTACACCAACTTTAACAGTTAACACACAATATTATTTCAAATCGTATGCTATAAATTCAGCAGGAACAACTTTAAGTACGGAACTTAACTTTTGGACATTGGCAAATACACCTACGGCACCAATTGTAAATTCACCTAGTGCCACTACCTTAAATATTGCAATTGGAAATAGCGATGGAAATCCAAACAATACAACCTATGCCATAAGGGAAAACAATAGTGGGAATTTCGTTCAAATAAATGGATCATTAGGGGTTACCGAAACTTGGCAAACAGCAGCAACATGGGGCACTATTACCATAACCGGATTAAGCTCATCCACAAGTTATACCTTTAGTGTTAAAGCTAGAAATGGTAATGATGTGGAGACAAGTTATGGAAGCAATACCTCTGCTTCAACGTCGGCATCCATTGTAACCATAGCAGGATGGAATTTTGATGGCCTCACGGGTGCCGGAGCTAGTCCGCAAAATGCAAATACCATAGCAAGTAACGTTAGCATAACGGGGCTTACACGAGCAAGTGCATTAGGAAATTCAGGTTCGCCTGCAAGTAATGCATGGGGTTCAACGGTAAATGTTACAGGACTAAGTGACGCCTCAGCCGCAATTAATGCTAACAGTTTCATCACCTTCACAGTTAAAGCAAATAGTGGATACCTAATCAGCTTAAATGAAATTTCAACTTATAACATTAGGCGTTCAGCCTCGGGCCCAACTTCGGGTCAATGGCAATACAGTATAGATGGCACAACCTTTACTAATATTGGCACTACAATAACTTGGGGTAGCACAACCAATGCTTCAGGTAATGCACAAACTGCTATTAATTTATCCGGCATAACAGCTTTACAAAACGTTTCAGTAAACACTACCATTACTTTTAGATGCATAATATGGGGGGCAAGCGGTGCATCCGGCACTTGGTACTTTAACGAGTTTCAAACCGGGAACGATCTAATTGTTCGTGGTACAGTTGAAGTAAATACTTCACCTTTCATTGAAGTATCAACAACGCAACTTTCCGGATTTACACAACTTACTTCAGCTCCCAGTAACGAACAATCATTCGTAATTTCAGGAAGTAATTTAACAACAGACGTAACAATAACACCAACCACAGGGTACGAAATTTCAACATCAACCGGAGTGAGTTTCTCTGCCACAAACCCTCTTACATTAAATGTGTCAAATGGAAATATTACAGGACAACCCATTACTATTTATATAAGACAAAATTCAAATACATTTGGTATAAACACCGGTATCATTTCACACACATCGGTAGGAACGAATAATCCTAATATTTCGGTATCCGGACAACGAAATGGTACATATTACAGTAAGGCTTCAGGCGATTTAAATGAGTTGAATACTTGGGGTACAAATAGTGATGGAAGTGGTACTTCGCCAAATAATTTTACTACCAATGGAATTATATATGAAATTAGAAATCGAGGTAATGCAACAATTAATGCTAATTGGACAGTATCAGGAACAAATAGTAAAGTGGTGGTTGGGGATGGAACAAACAATACAGACTTCACTATACCTGCTAACTTCTCACTTTCGGGAACAATTGATGTAAGCAATGAAGCAGAATTAACAATAGAGAACACTACATCACCTACGATTGGGACCTTGGCGAATGGCAGTACGATAGAATATAATAATATTGCCATTACACTATCAAATTTAATTACTTATAGAAATTTAAAATTAACCGGTAGTGGAACAAAAACATTTCCTATAAATAATACTACAATTACCGGAAATTTAATATTCGACAATATTACTTTTAATGGTGCCGGAGCCAATCCATTTAGTACTATTATACTTGGAGGGAATTTAACTTACATAGGCAGCATAACACCACCAACGGATGCTAACGTTATTACACTTTCAACAAATGGAACTGCCGGTGGAACGCAAACATTTACCGGAGCAGGTAATACTTTGCGTTGGTTTCGTATTACAACTACAACAGCGAATACCATACTATTATCTACAACGGGCGGTTCCAGTCATTTATCCTTAGGAAATAACTCAGGTGGCGGAGTTTCATTAGTAGATGGATCTATATTAAATTTAAATGGAAATGACTTTACATTATTTAATAGCAATAGCACTTCAAATGCTTTTATATTAAATAATACCGGATCAATTTCTGCAACTGCAAACAGTGACTTTATTTTGTCGCGAACAGGTAATGGTAATTTAGGAACCATACGTTTTACAGATAATGCAAGTACCATTGGTAACTTAACTTTAAACCATACAGGAGGTACAAACCGTAGACTTGATTTGGGAAGCTCGCTTACTATAACCGGAACACTTACTTTAACCTCCGGAACTTTATTAGTAGGCACAAACACCTTAACCTTAAGTGGCGATGTTGTTAGAACAAATGGAGTAATTGATGCGAGTAACACATCTGCTGTTGTTACTTTCGGTGGTACTAATGCACTTAACCTATCCCCAAATTTTTTTACAGGTAATTTAAATAATGTAACAGTTAATAAAACCACCGGTGTTATATTGGATCAATCATTAACTGTAGCTAATGATTTAATTTTAACAGAAGGTTTTTTAGATATATCAAATTATAGTTTAACCATCAACGGTGGTGTAACGCGAACAAATGGAAGCATTCGTACGAATGGAGGTGAAATTATTATCGGTGGAGGTAGCCAAAACATTAGTCTACATTTTGATCAAACCCAATTAGGTGTAACCAACTTATTGCAAAATTTAACCATCAACAGAAACGCATCAACCATAACTCTGGCTAATCCTTTGCGTGTATCCGGAACAATTACTCCAACATCCGGAACCTTAAATGCGAATGGAAATTTACTACTTGTTTCTACATCATCAGGAACGGGTAGAATAGCACAAATTCAAACCGGTGCTGATATCACTGGTAATGTAACTGTTCAGCGCTTTATACAAGGTGGTGCAGGATTTAGAGGCTGGAGATTAATTGCATCCCCAACATCAGGGTTCGGGTTAACTCAACTTATGGATAATATTTTTGTTACCGGTCCGGGAGGAATAACTAATGGATTTGATGCAGCAACTTCTACTTCATCTATTCTAACTTATCAAGAGAATACAACCGGTGGAAGAGGATGGAAAAATATATCCAACATTAATGCATCAATAAATACTACCTCAGGTATGTTTATGTTTTTTAGAGGCGATAGAAGTCAAACAGCAAGTTTAACCAACGCAAGCATAATACCTAATGCAACACAATTGCATTTTACAGGGAATATAAATAAGGGCTCAATAAATACTAATCCTGTAAACTTATCATATACTAATACCGGTAACGTTTCGGGTGATGGATTCAACTTACTCGGCAATCCTTACCCATGTGAAATTAATTATGGTAGCATTACCAAAACTTCAGGTGTAAGTAATACGTTTTGGACATGGAATCCTGCAACAGGAAATTATGTAAATCTTACCTCCGCAAATGATATTGCAATTGGGCAGGGATTTTTTGTGCAAGTAAATAGTTCATCTGAAAGTATAACATTTGAAGAGAATAATAAAACTGCCTCTTCTCCTACTGCCTACTTTAAAACTCAAACAGAACCTTTTAACATTAAAATGTATATAGACAGCAATAGGTTTGATGTTGCCTGGCTATCATTTAATAATGGTGCAAGTAGTCATTATTTATTCAATGAAGATGCAGTTAAAATGCAAAATAGTATTTTTAACCTTGCCTTTGTAACTTCAAATCAAGTGCAGGTGCAACGAAATGTTGTAAACGAACTATCATTAAATTCATCAGATTCATTTGTAATAAATGCAAGAAGCACACAAAGTGGAAACTATTGGTTATCGTTCGAAAATAGTAACGAATTACCTACAAATAAAAATGTTTACTTGCTGGATTTGTTTAATAATAATTGGATAGACATCAAGAATGTAAACACTTATTCATTCACAATCAACAATGGTAATCCTCTTACATTTGGTAATAGATTCATATTAATTATTACAGATGTAGTTGCTGCGTTACCGGTTAATATGATTCATTTTACTGCTTCAGCAAAAGAAAACATGCATTGTATTGAATGGAAAACTGCTGATGAACATAATATCAATCATTACGAAATACAACAATCGTTTGATGGGAAAAGCTTTACTTCTATTGGATTAATAAAAGCCAATAACAGTAAATTAATTCAACATTATCAATATAAAACTCATGCAGTAATCGGGAAAGTTTATTATCGAATGAAGATAGTTGAGTTTAATCCTTCAATACAAGCCTATACAAAAACAGTTGTAATTGATGATTATGCTACAACTAATTTTTATCGTATGTTTCCTAACCCTGCTAATGATTGGGTAACCATCGAATTCTATTCAAATGAAGATGTACCCCAAACCATCACCATTTTGAATTTAGCAGGTGAAATTATTGAAACAATTTATGGAGATAAAAACCGGTTTGTTTTTTCTGTAAAACAGTATAACAATGGTGTTTATTTAGTAAAGTTACCAAACGGACAATTATCAAAATTGGTTGTACATTAAGTTTTTGAATACTCATTAAAATGAAGCTAAGCTTTAAATCCTGACTTAAGAATGTTAAATTATCTTAACATTGCAGTTGTTTATACGCTAATACCTCTATTTGTTTAATTATTACACCATTAAAACGAGGTTAACAATTCTCAGATTATTAATAGAAAAAACGCTTTAAATTAGAGGCAAATTTCATATTGAACATGAATATACTTACCTATACATTAAATCGTTTTATTATTGTTGTTTTTGGGATTTTAATTTCAAATGTTGGATGGGGGCAACTTTCTATCACCAGTAATAGTGCAAATACTATTGACTTTAACAGCTTAGGTTCATCAGCCACTGCTACTTTACCCTCAGGTTTTAGAATTGGAACAGATTGGAGCACGGGAACAACTGCAACTACCTTAGCATATGGCACTTCGGGTACGGGAGTAGTTACCGGAACTTCATCAGGTGGTGTAATCAACTGGGCAAATGGCGTCACAGCTTCATCAACCGATAGGGCATTGGGTTTTTTAACCACAGGTTCTTTCACATCACCTAGAAGTATCATCTTTGCTTTTACTAACAATACCGGTTCAACTGTAACTTCTATAGACTTATCATGGAATTATGAAAAATTCAGATCCGGCTCACGAGCATTTGATTGGACATTTTTTCATGGAAGTACGTCAACAGCCAGCACCGCCCAAACCTCAGGCGACCAAGCTTATGCAGCCGATGCAAACAATAATGTAATAAGCAATCCTCCAACTTCAACAGCTAAATCATTTTCTATAACAGGATTAAGTATAACTAATGGTTCAACCTATTATTTAAGATGGACATATACCGGTAATGGGGGATCAAGTAATGCTCAAGGTCTTGGAATTGATGATCTTTCAATAACATTGGTAAGTCCTGTTCCAAGCATTGCTTTGTCATCACCAACAATACCAACAAGTAATATTAATGGAGGAACAACTAATAATATTATTGGAGCCGTTCAACTTGATGTTACTACTGCAAATGCAACTTTAAATGCAGTAACTTTCACTACTTCGGGTACTTATACTGCAGCAGATATTACAAGTACCGGTTTTAAATTTTGGTTGAGTAGCAGTGCCACTGATATTTCGGGAGCAACAAGAATTGGCTCAGACGTGGCTGCAGCAGGCAATGGAAGCAACATTTCTATTTCAGGTTTTACATCAACCATTACCAGCGGCACAACTCGATTTATTGTATTAACTGCAGATTTAGCTGCTTCTCCAACCGATGGTGCAACGATAGGTATTTCATCTACCTCACATACAAATATTGGTTTTGTAAGCGGTACTAAAACAGGAACCAATCCTGTTGCTGCCGGAACTATAAGAACTATTGCTAACCTTGTACCTGAAATAGCTTTAAGCTCACCGGCCGCCTCATCAAGTAATATTACACAAGGTATAAGTAACCAAGAAATTTATCGCTTTGATTTAGCAGTTACAACTGCTTCAGCTACTTTAAACAGTGTTAGCATAACAACTACAGGAACCTATGCTGCATCTGACTTAACAAACTTTAAATGTTGGTTTTCTACTGATAATACCTTTAATGCTGGTAGTGATGAATTATTATCTACCAAATCTACAAGTCTTGGAACAGGAACTCATGCATTCTCGTCTATTTCGAAAACAATAGCTGCTTCAACTACAGGCTTCATATTTATTACTGTTGATTTACCTTTTACTTCCACATCAGGAAATACAATAGCTGTTAATGCCATTACAACAAGTGATATTGGATTTGTTACCGGAAATAAAACAGGAACAGCAAATGCGAGTGGAACCAAAACCATCATAGATTGTACACCATCAAACGTAACCGGATTAGCGGCAACAAGTGGGAATACTACTTTAAATGTAAGTTGGACAAATCCGTCTTGTTTTGATGAAATCATGATTGTTGCTAAACCTACCTCTACTGTTGGCGCAGCACCAAGTGGAAATGGTAGTGCCTACACAGCTAATTTAGCATTCGGAACAGGTGGAGCAACTGCTTTTGATGGTACAGGCTTTGTAGTTTATAAAGGGAGTACAAGCCCACAAACCATAACCGGCTTAACAAATGGTACTACCTATTTTATAGATGTATTTACCAGAAAAGGATCAACTTGGAGTAGTGGAACCGAAGTGAGTGCTACACCAAATTTAACGAATGCAACCACTATTTTATGGAGCAGTTCAGGTGGCTCGGCGTGGCTTACAACAGGTAACTGGACTGGTGGTGCAGTACCTACAACTGCGCAAACCGCGCAATTCGGATCCAATCCTACAGGCACCACAATAGGTATAAATATGGGTGGCTCAACTAATAATGGTACTTCAAATCAAATTACCGGTGCAATAGAGATAACTAACAGCAGAGCTGCAGCATTAAATATTGGAAACAGTTCAGGAAGTACCGCCGGAACTTTAACATTGTCAGGAGTGGTAGTAAATTCTACAGAAAATGTTATCGTAAGAAACAATAGTAACCAGTTGCTCACCATTCAGGCAAATCAGTCGAGTGCAATGACTTTAACATTAGCAAATACAACTAATAATGTAGTATTGATTAATGGAACAGGTGGGGTTACCATAACATCTGTAATTATTGGCGCTTCAAGAAATCTAACTAAAAGAGGCACAGGAAGCGGAGTATTAACCTTGGAAGGCGCAAATACTTACAGCGGACTAACAACAGTTGCAGAAGGAACGTTAAGATTAAACAGAACCGGCGGAACTACTATACCTGCGACCAACAATGTTACTATCGAAGGAGGAATCTTTAGAGTTAGTACTAATCAAACATTAAATAATTTAACCATAACCGGAGGCGAACTTCTTGTTGATGCAGGAGTAACCTTAACCATCAATGGTACCTTAAGTTATTCAGCCGGAACTATAACCCTAAATGGAAACATTTCTTATGGAGCGTCTTCAACTGTTACATTCTTAAACAGCAGTGCCTATACTTTACCGGCAGGCTTGTTTACCAATAGCCCGAATAATGTCACCTTAAACACATCGGGTGGAATTACTTTAAGTGCAAATGCTACTGTTACAGGCACGCTTACATTTACCTCAGGGGTATTAAGTACTTCAACACATATTCTAACAGCAAATACCATTGATAGAACATCAGGACATGTAAACGGTAATTTGCTAAGAACAGTGAGTAATGGAAATAATGTTTTTCACACCGGTAGTGCATCTGTATACGCACCTGTTACACTTAATTTTTCCGGTATTAGCGGAACAGTAAATATAACACTAGCCGCGGTATTAGGAACGCCTACAACAGGTAGTAATATTAGCTCAGGTAACAATCATTATATTGCTTTGAGTAAATCAGGTGCAGGAACTTTTACTTCATACAATGCCGCAATTAATTTAGCCAATACTACTTTCAGTGGCGACTCTGCACTTTATTTTGTGCGGTTCTATAATGCAGCAAGTTTAACCTGGAGCAGTGTTGATTTTTATAAAAATTCTCATACATACAATATCATTAATCAAACTGCATTTGGCGAAATTGCATTTGGTGAATTAAGTACAGGGTACAAAGCAATTCAAATAATCGGTATCGAACAACCATATAACATCACTATCCCAACTACAACTGTAGGTTCAAGTTCTGATGTTGCAGCAGCATTTCAATACAGTTGGAATGGCTTAAACGAAAACATGAATATTAATGCTCCTACCGATTTTCAAGTGGCTTATGACGATGGTGTATTATCAGCCTATAACTCGACCTTTTCGTTTACTACCGACCCATTTGTAACGCCGCCACCTGTTGATTTATATATTAGATATTCGCCTACCACTGCCATCGGAACCAATACCAGTTATTTAACCTTTTCATCAACCGGTGCTGCTACAAAAAGTATTGCTTTGGTTTCAACCTCAATAGCCGCACAACCAACTACATCTGCAACAGTTTCATTTAGTAACCAAACTGCAAATGGAGTAAGGATTTTATTTAGTGGAGGTAATGGCACTAAAAAAATAGTTGTAGTTCGTGCAGCATCTGCTGTAACCTTTACTCCTACAGATGCAACTCAATATTCAACAGGTATTAATACCAATTTCGCCGTTGCGAACGATTTAGGGATTGGAAATAAGATTGTTTACAACGGCACTGAAACAACAATTGATATAACAGGCCTTTCACCAGGAACCTATCATGTTGCTGTTTACGAATACAATGAAGGAACATCAAATTCACAAAATTATTTAGCCACTGCTGCTACCGGAAGTGTTACACTTGAAGCAGCACAATATGCTAATGGCGCATCAGCTGCTGCCTTAACTCAAAACTTTGCAACACTTGTAAATACCGGAAGTAGCACTGTATTACCTGATGGATGGTACACTAACGAAAGCGGAACAAATGCCAATACTTCATATACAGCAAATGATGGCAGTACCTCAACCGGTGATATTTCAAGCTTTGGTACCGGAACTGCAACCGATCGTGCTTTGGGTTCAATTCGCGATGCTAATTTAACACCAATGTTCGGAACCCAACTTATTAATAACACAGGAAATACAGTTACAAGTGTTTCGTTGATGTACGTAGGTGAACAGTGGAGATTAGGCAATACCGGCAGAAGCGACCGTTTGGATTTCCAATATAGTACTGATGCTACCTCACTTACAACAGGAACGTGGAATGATGTAAATAGCCTTGACTTTTCATCTCCTATTACAACAGGAAGTGTTGGTGCATTGGATGGAAATAATAGTGCAAATCGAACAACCATTCAAGGTTCAATTACCGGTATAAGTGTTTCTAACGGCTCTCGTTTATGGATTCGATGGGTTGATGATGATGCAACAGGTAATGATGATGCATTAGCTATTGATGAGGTTGAATTTAGAATGTTTAATACAACAGTAACAGGAGGCAGTGTGTCTTCCGGTACATTCGATAATATAAATATTACATCTAATGCCACACTTTCAGGCAACGTTACTGTAACAGGCGCGCTTTTCACAGGCACATCAGAAATTGTAATTGGTGCGAATATCCTTACTTTAAATGGTGATATATCAGGAACTCCAACCTTTGAAGGTGGAAGTGGAGCGCAATTAATTATTGGAGGTACAGGTACCGTAGGAACCTTACAATTTGATCAGTCTACTCCCGGTACCACTAATAGAATTAATCAATTTACTTTAAATAGAAGCAGTGCTACAGTTACACTTGGTAATACCCTACAAATTGCTCCGAACGGAACTGTAACACCAACCGCCGGAACCTTAAATGCAAATGGTAATCTTGTATTGGTGTCTTCTTCATCAGGTACTGCAAGAATTGCTGAAATACAATCAGGTGCTGATATTACCGGTAATGTAACTGTGCAGCGTTTTGTGCAAGGTGGTACCGGATTACGCGGTTGGAGATTAATTGCAGCACCAACTACAGGTTTTGGATTGAGTCAACTCATAGATAATATTTTTGTTACAGGCCCGGGTGGTACTACTAACGGGTTTGATGCAGCAACAACAACATCCTCAGTACTTAATTACCAAGAAAGTACCACGGGAGGAAGGGGATGGAAATCCATCAGTAACATCAGTACGTCATTTTCACCGGGTGCCGGACTGTTTGTATTTTACCGTGGCGACAGAACTCAAACAGCAAGTTTAACTGTACCTTCTACTGTTCCTAATTCAACTGTACTTGATTTTAATGGTACAATTAATAAAGGCACGTTCGGTATAACTCCTGTTAATTTATCCTACACAAATACCGGTAGTGCTTCGGCTGATGGATTTAACCTGCTTGGCAATCCATATCCATGTGAAATTAATTACGGAAGTATCAATAAAACTTCCGGAGTTAGTACTACGTTTTGGACATGGAACCCAACTACAGGAAATTATGTAAACTTAGCTGCATCTAACGATATTGCTATTGGTCAAGGATTTTTTGTACAGGTAAACGGTACATCTGAAACCGTAACTTTTGAAGAAAGTGATAAAAGAACAACTACCCCAACAGCATACTTTAAAACTAATGAAGAACCATTTACAATAAAAATGTTTATTGATAGTGTTAGATATGATGTTGCTTGGTTGTCGTTTAAAACTGCTGCTAACAATGACTATGTATTTAATGAAGATGCAGTAAAAATGCAAAATTCAATATTCAATATCGCCTACGTTACTCCAAACCAAATACAAGTGCAACGTAACGTGGCCGAAGAACTGAATACAAATGCCTCTGATACTTTTGTAATAAATACACGTGGTACTCAAAATGGAAATTATTGGTTAACCTTTGAGCAAATAGATATGCTACCTGCTAACAAAAATGTTTTCTTGCTTGATTTGTTTAACAACAATTGGATTGATATTAAAACAACTAATAGCTATGCGTATTCAATCAACAACACAAATCCTGCTACATTTGGCAATAGATTCCGACTAATAATTACAGATCAATCAAGTGCTTTACCTGTAAATATTATTGCATTTAAAGCTTATAAAGAAAATAACATGCACCATGTTGTATGGAAAACTGCAGAAGAGAAAAATATTTCACATTATGAAATACAGCAATCAACAGATGGTATCAATTTTAGTTCAATAGGATTAATAAAGGCCAATAACAAAAATATCATTCAACAATATACATTTAAAACAAAAGCTATTGATGGCAAAGTGTATTATCGCTTATTTGTAGTTGATTTTAATCCTGCTTATAATAAATACAGTAATGTGGTTGTGATAAATGAGGAAACCAATGATGAAAATGATTTAGTTATTTATCCTAATCCTGCGAATGAAAGCATTACCATACGTTTAAACCATTCTTCAACTAAAAACGAAATTATAACCATAACAGATTTAACCGGAGGAATAGTTGACGAATTTGTTTGTAGTGATATGCAAGCATCTTATAGTGTAAAGCACCTCAATAAGGGCGTTTATTTGGTAAAAACTTCCTCTGGAGCAATTTCAAAATTAGTAATTAACTAAAAAGATATTGGTTTCATAAATAAAAGGGTAACTTGTTCGGTTACCCTGTTTTATTTTTTATTAATAGCAGTAAATAAATTCTTTAATAAAATCAAAAATTTTTTTCATCCTGCATAAATAAAATTAAACATCAATTGTATTTGCCTTTATTATAGTTTATTGTTTAACTAATCATTATAGGATTGAAAACTGATCAATCTTATTGTAACAGGCTAATCAGCTTTAAAACTCCATTGATATACTTGTTTTAACAAACCCTAAGATATATAATCTAAGAAATTCCAAAGAAGAATACGAAAACAGTATAACCATATCAAACCAATCTAACCAATTTACGCCTGTAAAGAATAACAAAAATTAAAATTAAACTGACCTGTTTTTGTTTTCAAATCTTATCAAACATTCTTATCTATCAAAAGTACCCTATGTTACAAACTTTATATACTGTATTGATTTTGAAATTAATTAATCATAATAAAATAAGAAAGCACATGAAAATTAATACATGATTTAGAACATCGTGTTTATTGGTTTTATAAAACATTTCAAAGGTTTACGAGTACTAAAAAAATATCAGGCAAAATGAAATTAGTTAATATGATGGAATGAGGTGTTAGCATAACATTTTAACTTTGTATAATAAGAATCGTTAACCATCAATAGAGAATCAATAGAGTTGAGTAAATAAAAATGGCTGCCTGATAAATCAAGCAGCCATTAAATTGATAAGAATAATCAATTAATCATTCTTTAGAACCCGTTTCACTATATGTTGATTATCATGTTGTATAATTAACATATACATACCATCAGCTAATCCGCTTAAATCGAGTTGATCTAATACTGAATTACCTGATGCATATGATATCAGCATCACTTGTTTTCCGAATGCATCAATTAAGGTAAGTTGTGTTGCACCAGCAGAGGTAAAGTCGAGTTCAACATTTAACATTCCATTTGTAGGATTCGGATATACTTTCACATCCCCAAATTGTTGAATTGAACTTATACCAATATTAGTTACATTAAATGAATCAGAAATATTTGTACATCCAAAGCTATCAACCATTACTTGATACCAACCGTTGTTAGTTATTCGAACTGTACGTTGCGTAGCACCTTGAAGGATAGTTCCATTTCTATACCATTGGTATGAATTTGCAACAGCACTTGTGCTCAGGCTATCAATATTTCTTGTAATTGTAGGCTTATTCGGATTACGTTTTACTTCAACTAGTGGTGCAGTGGCAGTATCACGAGTACGAGTTACACATCCAACCGACGAAGTAAGTACACAACGAATAATATCACCTGCTGCCAAATTTGTTACCAATAATGTTGTACCGGTATCTGATAAAAGTAATCCATTCCTCAACCATTGGTAGCGTGGTGTTAAACCTCCATTTTGAGTTGCTGTTGTATATGAAACACTACTTCCTGAACAGATACTTCCTTCTGATGCAAAAATTGAAACAGAAGGTGTAACAGGATTACTAATGGTAACACCAACTTTTTCAGATGTTGCTGTTGGTCGTGTTTTACATACAGCATTACTTGTTAAAACTACCCAAACGCTATCACCATTGTTCAGAACAGAAGTAATGAATGTATCGTTATTAAACCCAACATCAATACCATTTCGCTTCCATTGAAAAGTTGGAGCCAAACCACCACCGGTAAATTGTGCCGAGAAAGTGACTTGTGCTCCTGAACAAACAGAAGTTGAGGATGCGGTTACATTAACCGACGGATTAACTGTGGTATTAACATTTACTTTTACAACATTAGAAATTAAATTTTGTTGGGTTGCACAAGCATCGTTCACTTGAACCTCCAACCAAACACTGTCATCTAAATGAAGCATATTGGTAATATATGTATTTGTATTATTGCCAACATCAAATCCATTTAGCTTCCAACGATAGGTAGCTGCATTACCACCTTGTATTAATGTACCTGTAAAAATAACACTATCACCGGAACAAATACTGCTCTTATTGGCTGTAACAGTAATTGAAGGATTTAATACAGGTCGAACATTAACTCTTATTCTGTTTGAACTTACTACAGCTGGATTCGCACAAACAGCATTCGATGTTAAAGTTACCCAAATACTATCTTGTGAAGTTAAATTTGTGAATTGTTGTGATGTATTATTTCCTCCAAACAACGAACCATTTCTGCGCCACTCTAATTGTGGATTGTTACCACCATTTTGCAGGTTAGCTGTAATAGTTACAAGGTTTCCGGCACAAATAGTATCAGAAGAACTACTTAAACTAACACTAGGTGTAAGAATTGGATTAACTAAAATTCGTTTGTTATTAGAAACAGCAGTTGGTGTACTTGAACATGATGAAGAACTTGTAACAACAACCCTAATTGTATCTAATGTACTAGGTGTATAGCTAAATGTTGCACTGTTTGTACCAACATTAGTACCGTTTCGTAACCATTGGTAAGAAGGAGTAGTTCCGGCATTTGTTGCAACAGCCGTAAAGGTTATCGAAGTTCCGGCACAAACAGTGTCGGCAGTTGAACTAATTGTAACTGATGGAGAAGTTATAGGTGCAACATTCATTATAATTCGGTTCGACAACAATACAGAAGGTGTTGCGCACAAAGTATCTGTTTGTACCCTTAATTGAATACTATCACCTTGCTGTAAAGAAGAACTACTAAATGTAGATAAACTGCTAACTGAAACTCCATTCAACAACCACTGATAAGTTGCATTCACACCTGCATTTGTTAAATTAGATGTGAAACTAACCGCGGTTCCAACACAAACAGACGGAGTTAATGTATTAATAGTTGCACTGGTATTTACAACCGGACGAACAGTGACTCCTATTTTATTTGACACCACGGTTTGAGGAACTGCACATAATGCATTACTAAGCAATTGCACACTAACGGAATCGCTATTATTCAGATTTGACAAAATGATACTGTCGTTATTATTACCTACCACTGTGCTGTTTATCCTCCATTGATAAATAGGATTTGTACCTCCATTTATTGAGTTAGCGACAAATAATAATGGAGTATTGGCACATATAGATGTGGAAGCAGTTTGTATCACAACCGACGGCACCTGAACTGGATTTACCGTTAAAACATGAATAGCAGAAGTATCGGTAGCAGGGCTGGCACAGCCCAACGAACTAATTAAAACAACTCGAACTGAATCATTATTAACAGGTGTACTATTCACATAAGATGCAGAATCGCCGCCTACCAATACACCGTTTTTAAACCAACGGTATTGAGGCGAACTTCCTCCGTTACTTTGAGTAGCAGTATATGTAACTGCATTACCTGCACATACTGCATTTGCGGATGCGCTTATATTAACATCAGGTGCAACTGTTGTCCCTACATTCATTTTAATTGCATTTGATACAACAATTGATGGAATAGCACACGTTGCAGATGAAGATAAAATAACAACTATCGAATCATTATTTGCCAAAGTTGAAGATACCAACGTATCACCATTAAAAGGTAAGGTAATTCCATTTCTTCGCCATTGAATTACAGGTGTTGTGCCTCCTCCCGTATAGCTTGCAATCAAAGTTACAGGCTGTCCTGTACAAATATTTGTTTGAGAAGCTGAAAGAGAAATGGTTGGAGTTACCGTTGGATTGGTGGTAATTACTCGATATGTGGTATCATTACTGAAGATAGTATCATTTCCTGAATTAGGTAAACTTGAATATACAGCTAATTGATAACTACCACCCGGGAACGAATAACTACCTGCATTTATTTGTGAACTAACTGCACCAGGTTGTAAATTGCCGTTCCATGTAACTGACCCAGCAAATACACCATCGATGGCCACATTTATGTTTGCAGAATTCACTACTTGGTTGCCATAATTCCTTAACCTAACTATCACGTTCCTATTCCCTCCGCAGAAAATGGTAGTTTGTGGCGAATCAATTGAGCTTATACCTACATCTAATAAACCAAAATATTCGTCAGCTCCAATATCTGGTGGTGTAGCTCTTAACTGGCCTTGTATATCAGTTGTAATACCCAAAGTTGGGTCACCTTTTTGGGTTGAAGCATTTAAAAATAAATTACGTGATGAAGTAAAACCGGTGGTTGTATTAAAACCGTTTGCATTATATCCACCACCATTTATATAGTTTGCATTGGTATAATTAACAGCGTTTACATTTAATAAATTTATTGAAGCACTGTTATTGTAGTTATTGTAATTAATTACAGTTTGAACAGTTGAAGAAAATAGTGGTAAACCGCTTCCTGTTGCTGCAGAGTAAGCCAATATATTATTTGCTATTCGTGAATTACCTGAGGATAAAAATGCCATAGCAGAAGATTGATTGCTAGTGGTTGCAAAGTCAAGATTAACCGAGTTATGATACACATTCCAATTCGTAGAACTTTGCATAAATAAACCTGATGCATTTGATGCACGGAATCCACCGCCTAACATATTATTATAAAATTGATTAGTTGCCGATACTGATCCGGAGCTAATAAATATGTAAGCCCCGTATTGTCCGGCATTAATAATTTGATTGGCATTAATTTGATGAAAGACCCCGGTATTATTGAAGCATGCAAACAGATAAATACCTGCAGATACTGTATTACCCACAACACGCATATTTATTCTGTTTCCAATCACACGTAAACCAGATGCATATTGGATATATAATCCATAATAGAAGGTACTATCAAAATTGTTATTTCTAAACATGTTATTGTTCGAATAAGGCGTTGATGAACTTCTTCCATTAAACACTACGCCATAATAACCACTAAAGATTTGATTACTGTCAATCTCACAATTATTTACAAATGCACCTGTTCCACCAAATGCACTGTTTACATCAGTACTGCTGCCAATCCAAACACCAATATAGCCTGTATTTGAAGAAGTAGCACCGGTACCAGAGATTCGTATATTACATTGTTTGATGTGAATTTGATTACCTGATCCTAATATATGAACAGGAGCTCCAAAATTAGCGCCTGTTGATTGGATGGTAATATTTCTTATTCTTACAAACGATGCATTATTTAAACGTAAAGTGTGTGCAGCATTTATATTATTTGGTGCAAACGTAAGTATTGTAGAATTTAAACTTGTCCCAATAAAACTAACAGTATTAGTATCGTTGGCACCTGTAATAGTTCCGATATTTATTTGTTCGGTATAAGTACCAGGTGACACACTAAAGGTTACATCGTCAGCAATACCTCCGCAGTTAAGCGCTTGAATAGCTGAAGCAAATGAAACATAGTTTGTTGCTCCGCTTCCGGCCGGATTGATGGTATAGTTACCACTTAAGGCAGAACATATCGGACCAACAGTAACCGTATCATCAATATTGTTAGCATCCGGAACTCCATTTGGTAGCGAACTATAAGCCCTGATTGTGTAAGCAACACCTGTTTGGAAATTAAATGCATTTGTACCATTAAATACTACCAACATGGTATCACATGGCTGTATAGTATCCGTAACCTGCAAAGTAACCGGAGTTCCTCCATTCACCTGATATGAAACGTTAGCTTGGCTAACAGCATTATTACCTAAGTTAGCTAAAATTACTGATATAGGTTGAATGCCTGAAATCAATGGCGAAGTTGGTTGTAAAATAGTAGTAACACCAATATTATTATTAAATCCGGTAATCACTTCATCTGCACCAACATCAGGAGGTGATGTACGAGTTTGTCCATCAATGTCCGTTGTAATTGATGCAATAGTAATTCCATTATTACAACCATTACCAACATGTAAATCGGTACGGGAAGCAAATAAAGGATCCCTGCTAAAAGAATTTAGATTAACACCATTGGCTCCAATAAAATTATTGACTCCAAATAATGATCCATTAAATACCAATGCATTTTGAGCACCATTTTTATAGTAGTTATTATAATCTAATGCTGATGTGTTACCCGTAGTTGCAGCAAAAAATGGAATACCGTTAGAATTGGCATTTGATACAGCAAAAATGTTATTACGTACATTTAAATTATTTGAACCGGTTGCATGAAATGCTCCAAACTGTGCATTTGAAATAGTATCACAATGAATACTATTAAACCAGATATTCCAACTTGACGACGATTCGGAAAAAATTCCTGCGTGTTGTGTGGTATTTCTAAAACCGCCTCCAATAAAGTTATTAGCAATTAATGAAGGTGTGATAAACGAACCGCTGGATACAAAAAGATGTATACCATATTGACCCATATTAGAAATCCTGTTACCTGTAATTTCATGAATACTGTTATTAGATGTTCCTAAAACAAAGAGGTAGGCTCCTACACTATTTACATCCCCTGTTGGCGACATATTAATTGTGTTGTTTCTAAACTTCAACTCATTTGCATTATACAAATACAAGCCATAATAAATAGGTTGATTAAAGGTATTTCGATTAAAGTTATTAGCTAAACTTTGCTGGTTGTAACTAAACACCGAAGCGTAACCTCCGTTAATTTGATTAGAATCTAAGGTTATACTATCAACCCTAATGGTAGTGAACAAACTGTTTAAAGAACCACTCACAACAACATTTACATAATTATTATTATTTGCGGTAGCACCTATGCCTGTTATTTCGATAACATTATTACTCAAGGTAATATTTCTACTTCCGTTAAAAATATGTACCGGCCATGCAAAAGTTGCTCCCGAATTTCTAATAGTTAAATTACGTAAGGTTACATATTGAGCATTATGAAACCTTACAGTTTGTCGTGCATTGGTAGTTGTTGCACCAAAAGTTAAAATTGCAGTTGAAGCATTAATACCATCAAATGTAATTCTATTGGTGAATGATGCTCCCGCAATTGCAGGAATAACTAATTGTTCGGTATAAGTACCGGCTGCCACATTAAAATTCACCGGACCCGAAACGCCGGCGCACTGCAATGCACTAATAGCGGCTTGAAATGAGGTATAGTTTGTTGCTCCGGTACCTGTTGGATTAATAGTATAAGTCCCTTGCATAGCAATACATAAAGCCGGAGTTGTAAATGTATCATTGATATTATTTATATCAACACTATCATTCGGTAAAGTGGTAAATACTTGAATGGTATAATTGACACCTGATAAGAAGTTAAATTGATTTGTACCGGTGAAGGTAACAATTGCAGTATCACAAGGAGCAATGGTATCATTAAAGACTAAACTAACCGGAGCTCCACCATTAACCCTATAATTAACCGTGCCTTTATAAATGATGTTAGTGCCAAAGTTTTTAACTATAACTCTAATATCTTTTAAACCTGCTGTAAGCGGAAGTGTAGGCTCTAATAAAGTAAGGATACCTATATCATTATTAGCATCTGTAACCTCATCAGCTCCTATATCTCCGAAAATTCCTCTTGGTTGACCATCAATATCAGTAAGCACTCCTAATGAATCTCCATTAAAACATCCATCAATTGTGCGAAGATTTAAAGCACTTCTAAATCCTGGCTCACGATTAAATGAATTTAAGTTGTATCCTCCTCCTCCGATATAATTAACAGGAGTATAGAAGGTGCTCACAAAAATTAAATTATCATTATTGGCGATGCCTGTTTTAAAATAATTATTAAAATTTAGACCTCCTGTAGCTAGGTTAGTTGTGTTTGAATAAAAAGCCAAGCCTTGCCCACCGGTAGCTGTATATGCAAGATGATTGTTTCTTACACGAACATTAGCTGTTGAACCTGCTAAATACAAGGATGAATAAATTGTTGAACTTGTAGCGAAATCAAGATTTACAGAGTTGTGATAAATATTCCAATTAGAGCTGTTTACCAAATAAATTCCATTGGCAAAAGATGATTGAAATCCACCACCAATCATATTATTATACAACTTTGCAGGATTCGTTGCATTCCCATTTACTCCGCTTAAAAAGATACCATTGGTTCCCGGATTAGTAATTATATTACCATCAATCTCAAACAAAGCTTGAGCAATATATGGAGCACTATTAGATATTGAAATTGCCTGGCTATTCGGACTTACACCTGCGCCTCTCAAATTCATTACATTTCTGTTTAGTTGAAAACCTTCAATCGAATTCATATAAACACCATAATAAAAGGCGTTTTCCATATTATTAAATCGAACAAGAATTGCTGTATCATTTGTTGTTGTATTACCCCAAACAGAAACTGCGTAATAGCCATTCCTGAATTGATTAGAATCAATAACAAAATCCGAAAAACTACCCGAACTCGTTACAGTTGTATTTGATGCCGAAGCTACAAATCCCGCAAATCCGGTTGATGTACTTGAAGGAGCAACTGTTCCTGCATTATCTATAATACAATTTTTCACCGTGATGAATCTAGATGTAGATAAAGCATGAATAGCCCATCCAAAATTTACACCTGTAGTTCGAATGGTTAAATTATTTAAGATGTAAAACTGAGACGAATCAATCCTGATGGTGTGTCGCGCTGTTGTAGAAGTGGCATTAAAACTTAGAATTCTTGTTGAAGCATTACCCGCACCTCCGTTAAAGGTAATAGTATTAATTGCTGAGGCACCTGATATGCTTGGTAATTGTATTTGTTCATTATAAGTACCGGCAGCAACATTAAATTCAACAGGACCGGTAATACCTGCACAACGCATAGCATCAATTGCTTCTGTAAAACTAACAAAATTAGTAACCCCTGTTCCACTTGCATTGATAGTATAAGTTCCATTTAAAGGTCCACATAAGGAAACTCTTAAAGTATCATTTGCCCTATTATTATCAACTCCTCCATTCGGATTTGAAGTGAATACGCTTATTAGTGAACGACCGGAAGGGAAGTTAAATGGAGTCGTAAAATTTAATGTGGTTGTGCTGCAAGGCTGTAACGTTAATCCGGTAAATGTTTGTGTTACGTTTCCTGCTCCATTAATGTTGTAAGTTAAGGTAATGGCATTTATTACATTACCACCAAAATTACGAACTGAGATAGCAACTGTTTGACTACCGGCATTAATTGGTTGTAATGGAGATACAACACCAATAACTCCTGCATCCAAAGTAGCTGCTTCGTCTGCACCAATATCAGGAGGGTTGTTTCTAACTTGACCATCAATATCGGTTGTAACTGTAGGAATAAATATACCTTTAAAACAACCACCGGCACGTAAGTTTAAATTATTTATGAAACCGGGATTCACATTCATTGAATTCGCATTATAACCACCGCCGTTAATGTAGTTTGATGTATTATAAACGGTTGAACCAGCAAACAACAAGCTTGTAGATGATGCATTGAAATAGTTATTATAGTTTAATGCTGTTAAGGTTTGATCAGAATAGAATGGCAAACCTGTACCTGAAGTTGCACTATAAATTAAATGATTATTCCTTACATCATTATTAGACGAGATAAAGCTAATATGTAAAGCCGCATTTTGATTTGAAGTAGTTGCTCTATCTAAATTTATTGTGTTATGCCAAACATCCCAAAATGTAGCAATCTGCATAAATACTCCAAAAGAAGCATTGTTTTGAAACCCTCCTCCTATCATATTATTAACAAAACGTCCGCGAGCAGTTGTTGAATTTTGAGCGGATGAAATAAACGCTCCATATCTGCCACTTTGAATAATGCGGTTCCCTTCTACAATGTGTCGTTGTCCTGTATTGTTTATAGCATTTTGTAAATTATAGCCTATTGAATTTAGCTGCCCGGTGCGCATGTTAATTACATTGTTCAATGTACTTGAACCACTTGCATAGTTTATGAATATACCATAAAATGTATTGCTATCTAATTGGTTTGCTCTTACAACTAATCCATTTGCATAAGGAGAGGTAGTAATACCTGAGAAACAAATGCCATAATAACCATGGATAATTATGTTACTATCAATTACAATATTGTTTGCATTAATACCATTACCCATAGGGTTTTGAACATTGTTTTCATTATTAATTAATACGCCTATAAATCCAAGGTTGGTTGAGCCAAATGCAGATGAACCAAATGTGATTATATTTTTGGTAATATTAGTGTTGGAAGAAGTACCTGATATATGAACAGGATTACCAAAATTGCTACCATTTGAAATAATAGTCATATTCCTAACAATTACGTTTGGCGTATTGGTTATTCGAATCGTATGCGCAGAAGTATTTATTGTTGGAGTAAATTGCAAAGTTACTAATGACGGATTTACGCCATCAAATGTGATTGTGTTGATAGCAGATACTCCACTTACAT
>JACCDR011243596.1_pt1 | contig 24018 bp, 41 predicted proteins | sample 7446431 | NCBI WGS metagenome assembly JACCDR01 (sample SAMN15323443, study PRJNA562643) | freshwater metagenome | isolation source: river surface water | place: USA:Blue River Watershed | collected 2017-08-17 | reverse complement strand
TTTTTCTTTTGCCTGAGCAACCGCCTCTTCACGAATGAACCGCAACACGTCGGATTGACTAAACGTCCAACGATTCGCTCGCTCTTCTTGGGACAAGCTCGCCAGTTCGGACGGTGTCGCAAAGGTGCGGCCGTTCTTGACGATGTCCTTTCCGGCAGCCTTGAAAGCGGCGCCTTTCTGGTCAACGAACGTCAGGATGGACTTGTAGTTGGGTGACTGTTCGATGGGCAAAACACCGTTGGCGAGCTTGAGGTATTCCTCGGCGTAACCCTTGGCAACCTCCGCAGACTCGGCGTAGACGTCAGCCTCCAGCGGGTCGTCACTCTTCAGTTCGGAGGCCAGCTCGGTTTCAAAGCCTTTGGCGGCAGCCTCGATCTGGGGCGTCACCGCGGCCACGTGGGCAATGTGACGAGCGTGTTGGAGTTCCGGAGTGATTTCACTGCGGATCTTCGCGGCAGCCTCTTCAGTGATGCGCTGCCGATCGAGACGGCGAATTTCCGACGGCGGGATGTTCGGAACCTTCGCCTTGACGGTCTTCCGGAACTCAACGTCGGTTTCAGGGTCTTCCACCGGGTCTCCGGAAGCGGCCCGCTGCGAAACGTATTCAGAGACAGCTTTCCAGCCGGCAAGTAGCGCGGCGGCCCGGCCTTTGTAAGCGGGGTCTTTCCCTTCCGCAAACAAGGCGATTTCGTACTCCTCGCGTTGCTCGTGGCTCAGACCAGCGAGCGCAAGGTCGACAGTGGGCGCCGGCGGCGCGGCCGGTGGTGGGTTCTGTGCGGCGGCAGGGGCGGGCGGCAACGGCGGGCGGGCAATTTTCCCGACCACCTCCTCGAGCACCTCTCGAGTGAGCGGGGGGCGCTTGGTGACCTTTACCGGGGTCGGGGTCGGGGCTGGCGCCGGCGTGGCCGGGGCTTGGGGTTCCGCGGGGGCGGCCGGAGGAGTGACCGTTGCGGCCGGTTCCGGTGCAGGAGTAATGACCGGCGGATCCCCGGGTCCAGCGGCCATAGTGGCCAGCAAAGAGTCGAGCATTCCGTCGTCTTGTGCCTCCGCCGGTGCGGCGGGCGGCGATGTGGGATTTGGCATGATGGATCAGACAGGGGGCGCTCCGGCCGGCACTCCCTGAGGGGGTGCTGGCGGTGCAATCGGCTCTTCGCCTTCGGCTTGGCCGAAATCTAGGTTAAGGTCGACGCCGGAGCCCCCGAGGCGAGCAATCTCGTTGAGGATCTCGGCGAACTTGGCTTTCTTAATTGTTCCAGCCGCAGGCGTCGACAGGATGACCTGAAGCAGCTGCGTCAGGGAATTTGCCGCTTGGATGTTTGAGGATCGCTCCGCTCCGTCTCGAGTGTTGAAGACGTACTCCTCAACCAAATGCCACTTGGATCCAGTGACGGATCCAAAGAACCGACGCCCTGGAGGAGCGTCAATGGAGCCGGCCTCGTCGGCTGTGAGCTCGAATCCGGCGCGTCTCGCCACATCTGGTGCATATCGACCAATGACAGGAACGTCGATGTTCTCGGTTGCGCAGCTGATTAACGCGTTGTGGAGATACCGCTTCCACGCGGCACGCCCCTCGTCGATTGCGTCCGAGATGAACGAGTAGACGTTCTCGGTGGTCGTCGCGACATTTAGAACATCAGTGGCTGAGGTCTCCCGCGGTGACATCTGGCCCTGCTCTTGAGGTGACAGCGCCAGCATTCGCTCGGCCAGCTGCATCACCTGACCCATCGACTTGAAAATGTTCTCGATGGCAGTGTTCGGGGTCGTCCGAATCACCTTCAAAATGTTGTCGGCAGTTACCGCATTGTCACCCAGCAGGGCGCGAATCTTCTGGAACGAGCCGCAAACCATTAGCGGCTTGTCGTATTGGCCGCTCGACAACGCCCGGATGAATTCCTCCTTGGCAGCCTTCGCTTGCTCCGTGTGGTCCCAGATGTCGGTGTTGAGCGCAAAGACCGCGAACAGGTCTCGCTGAACTTCCTGAAGCAGCAGGTTCGTGAGGTTGTTCATGGTGTCTTGGTGACCGAACAGGTCGGCCGCCATAGACATATTCTGAATGCGGTGGTGCGATTCGTTGAACCCAAAGTAAACACCCGGCGTGTCGGGCATTATCTCGGCGTGGATCACGGTGCCGGTATCACCAGCAACGGTGAAATGCACCCAGACGGGATACGGATAGGTGCCAACCCCATGCTCGGCCGGCACCAGCTTCTCGTTGATGTGGGTCAGGAAACAGGGAGCGTCCTCCCGCAGTCCAGCGTACAGCGCCACATTTGCCTTGGCGTCATTCTGAGTCTCTGGCCCATTGACGAGCCGCCCCGGCGACAGCGACGTCGAGAAATACTGCGCGAAGTAAGCGCGGTTCGAACCCAGAAACTGAGAGTTGGTGTTGTTGTACCCGACCGCGTCCCGGTTGAAAAACAACGGCTCATCCTTAATTGTGTTGTAACGAGCCACATCCCAATACCCAAACCACGTGCATCCAGTGTCCGAGTTGATGCTGGAAAAGTGGTATGCCCCGTCGCAAAACGCTCGGTTGGGGTGGACCAACTTAAAAGTGACACCCTCTCGGACAACGCGAGTACCAATGTTGGTCTTCCCCTCGACGCTGAACGCTTCTGAAACGTCCTTCCGATAAAACTCAACATCCCGCTCCCACTTGCATCGCGGGAAAATCAGGGCCCGAGAGTAAAGCAGCAGGTCGCGACAAATCTGTTCGTGCAGCGGCCGATAGCCGTACTGGCTGGCCTGAATGTCAACCCGCTGAGACACGGCGTCCCCACGAAGTTTCGCCTCCTGCCTGGTGGATCGCGGTTCGTACTTGAAGAGCGGCCACAGGTTGAGAAAGCGACTCATCTGGGCCGCCACCCGCCGGGTCACAATGGACCGGACCAAGTTCACCTCGACCGCAACAAACCGGGGCCGCTCAACATCCAAAATCTTCCCGCTGGCGTCCCGCTTCACATACCGATCACACCCAGCATCCTCGAGCAACTTCGCACACGCCTCATTGCTGATACGATTCTGCGCATACAGCATCAGCGGGACCGTCGCCTTGGTGATAGGGGTCGCGTCCCACGCAAGGTCGCTGGCGGCCGTCAAGTGGTACGATCGCAAACTCTCTTCGATCGCCTCCTGAGTGCGCGCAGTAAACCGCTCCTCAAATCGCCGGCGGACCTCACAGTCCTGCTTCTTCCTTGCCTTGACGTCATCGCTGGCATCTTTGGGCGCCGGCTGCGCAGTCAGGATTTCACGGAGCCGTTCGTCGGTTGTGCCGAACTGTTCGAGGATTTTGAAGTCGAGAGGCATATCTGGTGTCGAAGTACGGCTTGTTCCCGGGAGATCACCAAAAGCGCGATGTAGCCCGGGATTCGTCCGGCGCGGAGCCAGATCGCCATTTGGTGCCACGGCACACAGCAGTTGGCAGCGAGCTCCTCTTGGGTTTCATTGAGGAGTCGGCAGGCTTGAATGAACCGCTGTCGCGGCCACCCATCCCAAATTCCCATTTGCCGGTATGCGGAGATCGCACGGACAGTTCTCGGTGTGGTGACTGGCGACTTGGTTACTCGCCAAACGTTTCGGTCTTTCCTTTTCCCCGGACCATTACGAGGGCCGGGGCTTCGGCTTTTGGGTACTCATCCCCCTCGCCCTCACCCTCGGACTTTTCCTCTTCCTCACTCTCAACCTCGGTCACGGTGAGAACGGCCTGGTCGGCGGTTACCTCGGCGACCTGGCACTTGACGCATTTGAGCTCCATTTCGTCGCCCGGCTGTTTGCCCGCGAACATCGCCTGCATGTCGGGATTCCCGTCCAGCGCGAGCGCAATCTTGTTCTTGCCAATCATGGTGTTTCAGTAATCGAGGTTGCTGCCATCGTAAAAATACGATACCACACTAACGCCAATCTAGGCAAAAATGGCAAGGGGTAAAAAATCAAAGGCCGAGGATCTGCTCGCCATCGCGCAGCTGGCGGAAGAGCAAGACGAGGTTGCGCCGCCCAGCCACGAACCTCATGTCGAGGTGGTAGAGGCCGCTTGGAAGCCGGACCTGAACCCGACTCAAGAGCTGATGTTCAATGACCCTGCCAAGTTCATTTTGGCCCACTCAGAGAAGGGTTCCGGGAAGTCTGTCGGCCTCCTGCACAAGTTGGTGAGGCACTGCTACGAGAACAAAGATGCCTTCGCGCTGATTGGCTCACCGTCTGTGCGAACGGGCGCTGACGGCGCCGGCTACGACCTGTCGAGCCTGATTTTGCCGGCCTGGAAGGATGGCAATCGGGCACCCAATTTCCTTCGCACGGAGGCGGGGTTGGTCCCGAATCCAAACCGTGGAGAGCTTATGGATGAAGGGATCGGACTCGAGTTCCAAGACTGGAAAGCCGAGTTCGACACCAAGGACCGCGTCGCCTGGATCGCCAACCGGCATGGCGGCTGGTCGAAGGTCAAGCTGATCTCCATCCCGTACCCTGAGTTCATTCAGCCGCGGATCAAGGGCCCGGCGCCGTCGTTCATCTACTTCGACGAGCTCACGGACTGCGCGACGGACGACTACTTCAAATATCCCGCCGCCCAGCTCGGTCGCCGCCGGAACATTGAAGGCCCCCAGCAATACACCGCCTCCTGCAACCCGAAAGGGCCAAGCCACTGGGTCTACAAGACGTTTTTCGAAACCTGCGTCGACCCGCAAACGGGTGAGCGCGACAAGGATTTCTCAGTCTACCACGTACCGGTGGCCGAGAACATCCACCGCCTGCCGACTGGGTACGTTGACGGCCTCCAGAAGATTCTCCGCGGCGACCCAATCGCGGTCCGCCGGCTGATCAATGGCGAGTGGATTGAGATGCCCAGCGGTGAGGCACTCTTCAAGGAATACTACTCGGAGGAACGGCACGTCATCGGAGACCCGCTGACCGGCACCGGGCTGGCTCCTCACCCATCATTCCCGGTGATGGTTGGCTACGACATCGGGCCAGCTTACACGGCGGCCGTGTTTCTCCAGGCTGTACCAACCGCCAAGGGCAGCATCTGGATCGTGTTCGACGAGCACGCTGTCCTCGGGAAGAAGGTGCATTACGAGTCGTTCGCCCGCGAGGTTGTCCGAATGATGGACCATTGGAACGAGTTGGCTGGCCGTGAACTGGCTTGGGCGCACATTGCCGACTCCTCCGCAATGGACCAGTGGCGCGGCAGCGGCTCCTTCGACTCGCTTGATTTCCAGAAGTTCTCCAACAACCGCATCCGGATGAAGGGATGCCCCAAAGGGCCCGGGTCGATCGAAGCCCGCGTCCGGTCGGTGACGGCTGAGCTCATGTCCGACTCACTCTACGTCTCCGCCCACTGCAATGAGGTTCGCCAGATGCTTCTGCATCTCGAGGGTGAAAAGGACAAGATCAACCCGGAGACCACGACCGGGAAACCGAAGAAGACCGCCCGCGGCCACATCCACGTTTTCGACGCAATGTCGTACCCGATTCTCAACTTCAACATCGGCGGCGGAATGATCATCGATTACCGCGAGGCCATGATTCAGTTCATCCGGTGCGGATAGGCACCAAACTGGCACTTTTGATTCAGAACGCCGAACCGCCCACAAATTCGACACCTGCCCGCCATTGACACGGTAGGGGTCGCAGGTTCGAACCCTGCATCGCGCACCATCTTCTTCCTCAGCAAATTCGCTGGTTTCCACTGCAAAACCCTAGGTTTTACAACCTTTCAAGGTTTTGAGGCTTCCCAAAGTTTGCCCATCGCTAACCCATCTCTTTCCGATTTTTGGTGTTTGGACTGGCACCAAATGGCACCGTCGGGACGTGAAGGTGACGGTTCGGAAGGTAACCAAGAACGGAAAGCAGCAGTGGTGCGTCGACCAGTTGTTGCCGGACGGTCGCAAGCGGAAGTTTTTCGACACCCGGGCAAATGCCGACACGTTCGCCTCTGACGCCCGCACCGCCCTGGTAGACCTGTTGCCGGCTTGGGAAGTTCTGTCGGCCGACGAAAAGCGGGAATTGATCCAGCTCCGCAGGGCAGCAATCGAAGTGGGTGCGACGCTGCGGCAGGTCTTTGACGAGTGGCGAGCAGGCCGGCGGGCCGCGCCGTCCGGGCGAGTGGCTTTGTCGACCGCTATTCACGAATGCCTGAAGGACAAGCGAGCCGCCGGCCGCCGCGAGGTTTACGCCGACGCACTCGAGTCCGCACTTTCCCATTTCGCTCGAGGCCGGGAATCGATGCCGCTGGACTTGGTGACGCCTCAGATGATTCGTGACTTCGCCGGCGAGCACTCCAAAACCGCTCACACTTGCGCCACCTGGCACAACCGGCTGTCCGCGCTCTTCTCTTGGGCTGTTCGAAAGGGGTACGCCTCAGAAAACCCCGTCGACCGAATGGAGAAGATCACCCCGGAGGCGCAGCCGGTCCAGATTCTGACGGTGCGGCAGACGGCCAAAGCTTTGGTCTGGACCAAGCGGAATGCGCCGCGGTGCCTCGCCTGGCTGGCGCTTGCGCTACTTGCGGGACTCCGGCCGGACGAGGCGGACAAGATCACTTGGCGGGACGTCAACACGGAGGAGGGGACCGTTTCTCTGGACGCCACCAAGACGAAGACCCGAACCCGCCGGGTGGTTCACCTGACACCGGTCGCGCTGGCGTGGATCCAGCTGGCCAAAAGTCTCGAGGCCGACTTGCCGATTCCACCGATGACCCGGCGCCGGTACATCAGGCGGCTGCGGGACGCCCTCGGGTTTAAGGATTGGCCGAAGAAGATCCTGCGGAAGACGTGCGCCTCCTACATGATGGCGTCTAAACAGGACGCCGGAAAGGTCGCTGACGAGCTGGGCCATTCCGCGGGGGTCCTACTGCGGACATACCGAGCCTTGGTCTCGAAGAAGGATTCCGAAAGATGGCTCAAGTTGATACCAAGGCGAGCTACTTCCTGAACATTTGCAGCAAGGTTCGGCTGGCATCACCCGATTACATTTACCAACTTTGCACAATGCAACCCACCATCAGATTAGAGGAAGAAATCCGTAAACTAAGCCCCGCCGAGCTGTTCCAATTCGTCGGGCGAATGAAGGCTATTGTGAAGCAGCTGGAGCGCCTGCTCCCAAGCCACGGAGGGCCTCGGCGGTCAGCTTTTCAAAAAGCTCAGCCTGCTTCTCGCCGGCCCCGTAGACAGCCGCGATAGTCAACCTCAGTTGCTCCCCGGCTTTTTCAATAGAGCCGGGGATTTTTGGATCGTACTGAACCGCAATCCCCTGGAACCGAATCTCCGGCAAAGACGCAGTCACTTCGTCAACTGAATCAAGCGACAACTCTGCTTCGCTCGTTTTCAAGACCAATGCCAGAGCTTTCAGTTTGTCCGGCTCGATCCCCGGCGACCTACGAGCCCAAGTTGATGCCGTTTGGCGACTTACGCTCATAATTGACGCGAGCCAAGACTGGTTCACGCCCAGCTCTTTGAGCCTGCGGCGCAGAAACTCGCTATTCAATCGAGTGTTGTAAGTTGACATCGCGTGACAAAATGACTCTTCTATCCGGGCAACACAGCTGCGGCCGACGACCGCCCAAGCGCCCGTCAACCCCTGATTAGACCGCTGCTGAGTTTCCGAATCAATCAATCATCCAATGGACTCAGGAAACGATCTCGTTAGCTCAAGGCTTACTCAAATGAGTAGGCAAACCAAAAGGAAGCAGTCTACCTGCTCTTGTGGTGAAGTGGAGTTAGAGAAACCGATTCAGATTCCAGGGCAGCTCCCTCCGGGTGCCACAATTGATTCGATTATCACGGCTGAAGAGTTTGCGATTTACCGGCGCCTCTCCGTGAGAACCGTCCGGAACAAGATACGCGCAGGAATGGCAGGGGTTCTGCGTGACGGCCTCAAACCCACAATCCACGTCCGGACCTATCTCTGTTCGCAGGGAAAAGAGTTTCGGGACGCGTGCGCAGCATGAAGAACCCACTCAAATCCCTACTGTTTCTCGTCGCCTTCGTTCTGTTGGTGTTCACTTCGTTTGGCCAGAAGGTCGGCACCGTCGACATCACCTGGGACCCGCCGGCTGACGGTAGCACATATCGCTACCGGATCTACTGGGGGGCCGCGAGCCGCAACTACACCAATGTCCTTGATTCAGGGTTGCTGCGGACCAACTCAATTACCGGGCTGGTTGACGGTGCCCGATACTACTTTGCGGTCACCGCCTACAATACCAACGGCCTGGAAAGCGATTACTCCAACGAATACACCGAAGTTCTTGGGTCTCGACCGCCAGCCCCCGGGACACCCAGTGTTGTTCAGCGTCGTGACGTGGTCTTCATCGACATGCGCGGCAGGACCAACAGCAACGGCACCGTCACCCCTGTCGGCGATGTAATGATTGCCGGCGACATTGAGGGTTCGGTTTCAGTTACCGCTAACGTGCTGACCAACGGGGTGGTGATGAACAGCCGCACGGTCACCACAACCAACCGGGTGGCCTCGATCGCTGGAAACCGGTCGCTCGCCCGGCCGTTCGTTGGAGCCATCGACGTGACCCGTGTTTCGTTTGATCCAGACGTGCGAGAGGAGGCGCTGTACCGGTGAGCACTCAAGGACTTATCGCCTTGCTTGTGATTTTATCCGTTCTGGCAGCCTGCTCAGCCATCCTGCTCGCCTATTTGATTGCCTATCACGCCGGGAAGAAAAGCGGGTATCAGCACGGATGGAAAGACTGCCTTCGGGCCAACGGAACGGAGACCGAATGATACCTGTTGAAGCTCTCGAATACTCCCGGATGCAATCCGACCAGATGGCAGCCGAACGCCACGCCGCTCTAAAGGATCATTTCGAGGACGAACCGTTCACCCGGTTGGACGCCAAAAACGAAGACCTTCGACTGAGGCGCTTGCAGGCCGGTTTGGCGGAGGACGACGACTTCCAAGCGCCACGGTGGGATTCCCATGTCTAAGCCACAGTTCACCTCTGAATGGCTCGAGCAATATGAACAGCGCCATCGAAAGCCCGTCCATTCGGATCGTCGTCAAGAACCCAGCGTCAACGTCGCGCCGGAGCCGCAAAAAGCTCAAGACCGTCCAAATCATCCCATCGTGGAACGCGATTTTGGGAATGGGGACGTTCGAGCGGCACGGATTCAAGGGCGCGATACACGCCGCTATCTGGTCCTCATTGAGAGCCGCCGGAGTGTCCTTATCGATGAGGACAACGCCTGCGAAAAGTACGCAATCGACGCCCTCAGGTACGCCGGGGTCATCCCAGGCGACGAGCCGCAAGCAACCAAAATCGAATGGTTCCAGACCCAGGTTGAGCAATCGCAGGAAGAAACGGTAATCGAAATTTTCCCACCCCAACGATGAAAGCAAACCGCCAATTCAAGCTCGCGCACCCAATCCACCGGCACGTCCGGTCGGGTTCGACTCCGCGAAGCATTATCCGCAGCACTCTTATGGCTCTCCACAAGGACCGCCAGAATCCGAATCCGATGTGTCGAGCCAAGATCAAGCACACCGTCCCGCAACTCGGCGCCAACTACCGAATGCTCAACAACGGTTTCACTAGCCACTCGGTCGGAACGGTTATCCGCGTCCGGCCCGGCGTCACCAAGTAACTCATGATCGAATTCAAGCCAGCCAGTCGCCAGGGCGTTAAGCCACTCATCGCGATTACCGGAGAGAGCAACAGCGGGAAGACTTTTTCTGCGCTCCTGCTCGCCCGGGGAATCGCCGGCCCCACCGGAAAGATTTGCCTCGGCGATACCGAGTCAGGCCGGGGCGCATTGTACGCGGAACAGATTCCAGGCGGTTACCTCCGTTGCGATATGGAGCCGCCGTTCTCGCCGCAGAGCTACTGCGACGTTCTGGACGTTGCCGAGAAAGCCGATGCCGCCGTCGTTGTCTTTGACTCGTTCAGCCACGAATGGGAAGGAGAGGGCGGTGTCCTCGACATGGCCGCGGAGATCGAAGCGAGCTCCGGTAAAGCCGGCCTCCACTGCTGGAAGAAGCCGAAGTCCGAGCACAAGCTTCTGACTCTTCGTCTCCAGCGGTCGAAAGCTGTCGTCATCGTCTGCCTGCGAGCGATGCACAAGACCCGGCAAGTTGTTGGACCGACCGGCAAGAAGGAGATCGTCAAGGACCAGTTCCTTACGCCGATTCAGTCAGACGGGTTCGTGTTCGACGCGACGATCATCCTCGACATGCAACGCGGTCAGCCGGGCCACTTCGTCCTGAGCAAGTGGTCGGTGCCCGAGTTGAAGGACTGCTTCCCTAGTTGCGGACCCGAGGCTCTCAGCCCCGGCCAAGTTTCAACCGAACACGGCGCCGCAATCGCCCGCTGGTGCTCCGGCGCCGCACTACCCAAGTCGCCGCCCGACCAGAAGGCTATCAGCGCGCTCAAAGGGAAGATTTGGAAGATCGCCAAGGGCCCGTTCAAAGAGCAGCTGCCCGTTTTCGAATTCTGGCTTCAGAGCGAGATGCTGATGAGCAGCACCCAGAAGCTCGCCGACCTCGACGCCGATGCACTCACCGGCATCTACCAGGAAACGTTCGACCGGCTGGCTGTAATGGGCAACGCCGTCGACACAATCCACGACGTCACCGTGGAAGCGATGAAGGCCGTCAAGTGAATACAATTGACGACGGTGGGCCAGCGTTTCCGTTTAAGTGCCAAGGGCCAACAACAGCCCCGGAGTTCTACTACGGAATGACGCTGCGTGACTGGTTCGCCGCCCACGCCTCAGAAAATGACATCGCCGAGTACCGTATCGACGACTTCGGGCAACCCTTCCCGAACATCTCCCGCGAGTGCGCGAGGTACAAATACGCCGACGCGATGATCAAGACTCGCCGCGGGTACGAGGCTCCAAAGCGCAACTTTGAAGCTGGCAAGCGGTACTTCACTGTCGATGGGCGGATTGTTGAGCTCCTCAGTGTTAGCCTATCCGAGATCCTTGGAGTCTTTGTTGCCAACGGTGAGCGTAAATGGTGGTTCGCGGATGGAAAACGATTCCGAGGGAACCCCTCAGCTGACGACCTGATGCAAGACGTACTTCCCGGGGGGCAATCATGAACCCTTTCACCCCCTCGAAGGATTACCCACCGATCGTTCGGGACTGCAACCCGAAGGACTACTTGGCCCTCGGCCGCGGAGATCCCGCAGTCGTTCGCGGTCACCCTCGCTGGGTGATGAGTCGAAGTGAGCTCCGTCGGTTTGCTGAGTGCCCGTCAAAGTGGGTTCAGGGTACCGCGGAAGACGACACGGATGCACTTCGGTACGGCAACTTGATCGATTGCCTCTACCTCAATCCGTCAAGATTCGAAGACCTGTTCATCGTTGCGCCAGCAACCTACGAAGCTCCGGAGTCCAAGAAGAAGGACGCCCCGATGGTGGATAAAAAGTGGACATGGCATTCGCCTGTCTGCCGGGCGTGGCGCGAGGAGCGTGAGGAAGAAGGATACCAGGTCGTGACCGGGGAAGAGGTTGCCGACGCCAAGCGCGCCATTGCCAGGTTGAACGAGGATGCGGAGATCAAGGAGTTCCGTGACTGCTGCAACACCGCCGTCAACGTCAACGTCGATTACCACGACAAGGCCACCGGGTTGATTATCCCGGTCAAGCTTCTGATCGATCTACTGCCGGCCACCGGCCACCCGAAGTTCGGGAAGTCGCTCGGCGACCTGAAGAGCGGCGAGGACGCGAGCCCTCAGGGCTGGTACCGCCACGTGTTCAAGTTCGGCTACCACTACCAGGGCGCGCTCTACACCGACGCCTATTCAGCTGTCCGCCCGGACGAAGACCGGCGCTCGTTCTACCACATCGTCACCGAGAGCCACGCGCCGTTCGAGCCAGCCAAACACTTCTTGGGCGAGGAGTTCCTCGAATTGGGCCGGAATCAGTACCTGCGCGACCTGGCGCTCTACTGCCAGTGCATTAAACGCAGGTTCTTCCCGGGTTATGACTACCAAGTGACCCACCAAATGAACATCCGCGGTTGGCACCTCGCCAACCCTGACGCTCGCATGATGGAGCAAGCCTACCTCGGCACGTATGAGCTGCCGAAAGAACCCACCCGAACCACCGCAGTCGAAGACGAAGAAGGAGAGGTTGTACCGTAATGGCCTTGAACAAAGTATTGCTCATCGGGAATCTGACCCGAGATCCCGAGTTGAAGTTTACCACTCGCGGCACTGCTGTATGCAGTCTGTCCGTTGCCTCGAACCGGCGATGGAAGGACGACAGTGGCGCCGAGAAAGAGGAAGTCACGTTCGTTGACGTCACCGCCTTTGGAAAAACCGGTGAAGTCATTGCCCAATACTTCCGGAAGGGCTCTCCGATCTTCATTGAAGGTCGACTGAAGCTTGACCAGTGGGACGACAAGACCACCGGCCAGAAACGCTCAAAGATGGGCGTCGTTTTGGAAACCTTCGAATTCATGGGAGGGAAACGTGAGGAAGGCGGTTCCGCAGCTCCGACACGTCCAGCCTCTCAAAGCGCGCCTAGCGCCAAGCCTGCGACGGCGGCGGGTGCTCCCGCTGCGGGTTCGGAAACCCCAGAAGAAGACGACGTTCCTTTCTGATGCCCGCCACCGACTACATCGACGACTCCGGCATCTGGATCAAGCTCCTCGGCTCGGTCATCAAAGCTGCCCGGGAAGACGCGGTCGGCCTGAGGCGCCTTGGCTACCTCAACCCGGACGGAACACTCACTGCCGCTGGAAAAGCCAGAATCGGCAAACGGCGGAAAGTCAACGGACACCTCTGCACGACGCGGGACTATATGTCGGTCTGCGACGTCAAGAACTTGTCCGACTTCATCTACAACGGCGGCTGTGACAAATTCCTGGCTGAACTCGGAATGCCCTCAGTGGGGGAAACCGTCCGCCGGGAAGTCGAACTTGAAGTCGTCGGGAAGACATCGTTTCGGAGGTTCACATGAGCGGCTGGAACAAGCTTTTTTCGTCAATCACGGAATCGTCCGTCTGGATAATGGACGACAAAACCCTTCGAGTCTGGATCGCAATGCTGGCTCGAGCCAATGCAGCCGGCATCGTTGAGGGCAGCGTGCCCGGATTCGCGTCACTGTGCCGCATGTCTCTTCCCAAGTTTGAGGAGTGCCTGGCAAAGCTGATGGCACCCGACCCTCACAGCCGAACCAAGGAACACGAAGGCCGCAGGATCGAAGAGGTCCCGGGCGGCTGGCGGGTAATCAACCACGCTGAATACAACAAGCGCGGCCAAGAACGCGACGGAAGCCGGGCCCCGTACATGCGGCAATACATGCGGAACTACCGTCAGCGTGTAAACACTGTAAACAATCCAACTGCTAACGTTAGCCCAGAAGCAGAAGCAGAAGCAGAAGCAGACAAATACAAAGACGTTGGGCAAAACGAAACGCGGCGGTCGGCTGTCGCCTCCCCAGCGTCGGATGAGGACTGGCTTCGATCCCTGACGGTCAACCCGGCCTATGCCGGCCTGGACGTCAGGCGGGAGTTCCAAAAGATGACCGCTTGGTGCGAGGTGAACCGGAAGCAGCCTTCTCGTCGCCGGTTCATCAACTGGTTGAACCGCGCCGAGAAGCCGATGAACCGGCCAAAACAGGGCGGACTCCCCGGCGTGGAGGACTACCGATGATTCTTGAAAACGAACGCACTGGCTCCCGATCGTTGGACGACCAGCTCGAGGAGGTTCAATCGACCTGCCATTGCCCGATCTGCAATCGGACCTGGGAGGAAAGCGTCCCGAAAATCACGGTCCGAATGTTGAACGGCGGCAAGGGCGGTCCGGTGAAAATGTGGTGCAGCTCTTGCCAAGCAGAGCCATCCCTTCAGCCGACCTTTGGACCCCGCCCTGAGAAGCCTACTGTCGACGAATGGTCGCTGCTTTGCCCGTGGGAATTCCGCTTGGTGGCGGAAGGTGGCCGGACGGATCCAGAGCGGCTCCGGGCGGCTCGCGGGATTCGCGCCAACGATGAGCAGCCGATGACCGCCGAGGCGATCGTCCGGCTGGTCGACTCAAGTGTCCCGGTCCTCCTTGCTGGAACACCTGGAACGATGAAGACGCGGCTGGCGTGGCGGATGGCTCGCCGCGTGTTTGACCGAAAAAAGACCGTCCACTGCTTCTCGTCGTGGCAGTTTCAAGCGTCGCTTCAGGACGCCGGCGGGCGGCACGAATCGCTGAAGTGGATGAAGTCCCTGACGGACGCCGAACTCGTCGTGATTGACGACCTCGGTAAAGCCGAATGGACCGGCAACACCCATGGCGGATTCTTCGAGCTCCTCGACGCCAGGGCCTCGAATCACCGCAGCATGGTCATCACGACCAACGAGTCGTTCTCGACCATCCAGTCAGCCCGCGAAAACCACAAATCTCAGACCGCTCAGTCGACAGGCCCCGGCATCATCCGACGCCTTCGCGAGTACGCGGTCACAGTCGTAATGCAGCCCTGAACAGAAATGAACATCAACGAATACGTCAAACTCGCCCTCCGCACTGAAAGCATCCGTCCGTTCGATGGAACTGACCACGGACGCCGCGCCTCACGGTTGGTTCATGGGGCCCTCGGGATTGTGACTGAGATTGGCGAGCTCATGGCAGCCAAGACCACCGGCGATGAAGCCAGCACGCCGGCGGGGCTCGCGATAGCCCTCCGGAACTACAAGGAGGAGTTGGGTGACATCTGCTGGTATTTGGCCGTCTTGGCGGACGAGTTTGGATTCACGCTGAAGGAAAGCCCGGAATTTGATCCAGAGGGCACTGGGTTTGGCGTCTTTATTGACTCCTTGTCCGACCACGCAAAGCGAACCTGGTTCTACAACTTGCCGGCCAACGTGACCTCCATTGAGGCAGCGGCGAACGGGGTATTCTCTTGCGTTTGCCACCTGTGCTCAAAGGTTACCGGAAGCGACTCCATCGAAGAAATCCTCGAAACCAACATCCGGAAGCTTCAAGTCCGCTACCCCGAGAAGTTCTCGGACTGGCACGCCGCCAACCGAGACCTCGAGGCTGAAACCAAGGCCCTGACAGCCTGACCTATGGCCCGTCGCGCTCACCGAGTTGTTGAAACCGACGAAGGGAAGTTCCACGTCACCTTGACCAGAAACTCCGTCCAAGTGCGGCCCTTCTACTCAAGGAAACGTCCCTCACCCATCCCGCTCGACGAAATCGTTGAAATCGCCAAGGGCCTCAAACCCGAACCGAAACCCGAAACAGTCGACGACCGTCAGCTCGCATTTCTTCCGTGAAACCCAAACCCGTCATCCGCCGGACGTCCATCCGCCGCCAGAACATGCCGCGCAGCAGCTGTGCTGTCTGCGGGGTAAACGGCAACCACCTGTTCGAAGATCGCGAGCTGGGCGCAGTCTGTGAAGATTGCCTCGTCCCGCTGATGGCGGCCGAACGCGCACTCCATGAAACCCCCAAGAAAGCATCCAGGGATTGAAAACCTCAAAAAAGACCACCAGGTCAGAGTCGAATCCGAGCACAACATTGAACACATCGCCAAAGCCATCCCCGGAGACTGGGTCCACAACCGAGACGTCATCCGAGCGTTCCTGCTCCACGTTCGTGCCACGCTCTGCCAGGGCCAAGACGCGGTTATGCTTCCTCAATTTGGGAACATGCGGCTGCGTTTCTACCAGCGGCGCAGTGGACCAGCCTGGGGAATCAAGTTCAAACCCGCCTCCGAGTTCACTAAACAACTCCAAGGGCTCGTCGGGAAAAAGAAAGTCGAGCGCCGCCACATCACCCACACGATGGCCAACAAGATCAAGTTCAAGGACGTCGCGAGAGTTCCGGACGGTGAAGGAGATCGACGCGGAGCTGACCCGGCTGGTGGCGCTGCGGGCCAAGATGTCGGCAGCGTCGACACCGGAGCACCGGGAGAAGCTTGAGGCAGTGATCAAAAAAGCGGCTGAGATTTGGCTAATCGAGCCGTCAGACATCCTCAGCTACAGCCGGCTCAACTGGATCGCGGACGCTCGCCAGTCGGTCATGGTGACGCTCTACCTCGACTACGGGCTCCGATCGAGCCTGGTCGGCGCAATGCTGGGCCGCGACCACGGAACCGTCCTCTACGCCGTGAAGGCTGCGGAGGCCAAGTGGACTACCGATCCAGAGTTCCGCGAGAAGTTCACACGGCTGCGAGTCACATTCGGATTCAAGCCTTGGATCCTTCGCAAAAACACCACCCTCGACCGAAACCCGGACGCCATCGAAAACGCACAATGAAGTCTTGCATTAACTGTAGGTTCTTTCAGATTCAACCCACGTGGACGCTTCCACATCACACCGGGTCGCTCGGTGAGTGCAAGAAGCGTGCTCCTCACCTGGTTGAGCTCGCCGACAGAAAGTCGGTGACTCGCTGGCCGAGGGTTAGCGCAGACAACTGGTGTGGCGCCTTCAAGGCCAAGGTGACGGAAGGCCAAACTCTCGAGCCCAGCATCCCCCACCAAACCTAATTTTCCACGGCATCCAGCAGCCGCAGCCGGCCGGAGTTCCCGGTCTGCCGCACCTGCGGAGCCGATGATCGAAAAACGGACACCGCTTGCACCCGCGGTAACGAGCACGAAAAAGCGCGCCTGACACACGTTCTCCGAACAGAAGCAACCGCGCCATTTTCAGCCAGTCGACCTTACTGCCGCCCATACGGACAACCTCGAGCCACTGACGCCACAGTCTGATATTTCGCAGGGTCCGTCTCATAGAAGCACACTAATGAAATTCTTCGCCGAGTTCAATCCTGAGCGATTCGTTTTGATGCCGACCATCGTTGTTGAGGTTGGCCGCTGCGGTTGCTGCGACAATCGGGCCACAGCAATCGGACTCACTTGGTTTACTTGGTCGACCGGGCTGATTTTCCAGAATCACGAATGAACCCCGCCGCTGAAATCGCCCGGATCGACACGTCGCTGTCCGTCCTGCGCTCTGAGTGGATGAGTGCTGAGTCAGCCAACAAAACCACAATGATGAAGGCGATAGAATGCCTACTCGACAAGCGCCTCGACTGGATGCGGGTCAGGGATGCAGCCAAATCGACCTGAACCGACTTCAACTCGAGCAATGGGCCAAAGCGTCAAAGCAGTGCTGGGGCAAGCGGGCGTTCGATACGGCGGAAGACGCCTGGGACGCCGCGGTGGCCAACCTCGACCAGCCACACTCTAGGAAAATCCGAAAGTCCGGACTGCACACCTACCGCTGCCCTCACTGCAACCTCTGGCACCTGACACGAACCAAACCGCACTGAATGATCCTTATCCCCTACGTTCAAAAGTTCCTCGCTCTGGCCGGTAGATGCGCCAGTAGGCTGTTCAAGGTCGTTGCGGCTGGGCTGCTGGTCGGCGTGTTCTTCGCGTTCTGTATCAAAGGATGCGGCGTCACTTTGGAGCTGATGAACGAACGGCCGTTACTGAAGAAGATCCGATGACACTTTTCCCAACCGCAGGACAGGCTAAACCAAAAATTAGCGGCAAAAACTGTCCAGCCCGTGTGGGTGCGGTTGGGAACCCCTTTTTATGTGGAAGCTCCGATACCGTCTGAACTACTGGAAACGGGTAATCCTGCTGGCAATCCACGGAAGACCACTGGCCAGCTGAGTACCCCATCCGGAAGACGGTGTCGCCGTCTCGAGCCAGGTGGATGATCTGTCGCCGGTCATTAGGCAGTCCGGTGATTCTCAGCTTGCTGACGTCTCCAACGATGAAGATGGTGTCGGGTTGCTCTTCTGGAATCTTTTCCTGCTCACACGCCAAGAGCCCAATGGCGAACAAGGCCGCAATCAGAGGCAACATCAGAAGCAAAACACTTGGGGTTTTCACGACTTCACCTCCGGGAGCACTTCACGAAAAAGGACGTATCCGGCTGCAATCAGGTGTTTCCGCTGCTCCTCATCCGCGAAGTCATATCCAACCTCAGAACTTCTGCGCCAGATTTCACGCGGCTTCGGCGGCTCCGGCGGGGCGACGCGGTAGTTTGTACCTGCGTTTCCAACGATGATGTGGCCAGGATCAGCATTGAGCCAATCGCCCCCACTGTGGTACCGATACTGAATCGGTCTGCCCGTCTTTTCGCTCTCAGTGATCAGCTCTTTGGCTTTTTTCAGCGTCATACGATCCCGTCGTTGAAGTGTCCGAGGTACGCGCAACCCTTCGTTCGGTCACCGTCGTGGGCGAACATCAGGTCCAAGCCGTTGTTGTATCCGCGGCAGACGAGCTCCAGGTACTCGAATGAGCCAGGCGGGGCGCTTGGCTGCGCAATGGTTGGCGTCCCATCCGCCTCCACATTGATCAAATACAGGAACTCAATTTTCGTAGGTTTGGTAACCTCTCCAATCACTGTAACTTTCGTCATTTCTCAACAACCTCCTTCTCGCCGTTCACCCAGCCGTCTTGGTAGTCGGCATCTGTGGCTGACTCAACTCTGACCGCCCGACCAACAACCAACCGCCAGTTCATGTTGTTCTCTGCCCAGTCGATCAACACGTCCGGATGATCCAGGGCGACTTGCTTCTCCTCGAAAAACAGCGGTGAGACTCGATCACCGGACAAGGACGCAGCTCGATCTTCCGCTATGAATTCCGCCGGCACATCCCACTTGCTGCCGTCCGGCATTGTTACTCGAAGGTATTTCTTCTTCATCTTTGGGGGTAAGAACTGAACTTTGATCACGGGCGTCATTGGTTGAACGCAGCGATTCGCTCGTCGAGCACCGCGGAGTATTTGCGCATGATATGGAGCTGCCGGTCTAACCGAAGCTGCTCGGCAACCGGAACCTCTTGGAATCGCTCGGACCGACGGAACGCGAGGAGCTTCTCTAACCGCTCATCGAGCTGATCTTTCTCAATAACAACGCGCTCTTGGTGAAGTTGAAGGGCCATAGGTTATCCGTTTCTCGCAATTCCAGCGTTCGCCCAGAAGACCGCCTCCTCAACCTTCGTCAGCGCGGTCGATTGCTCGCGACTCTCCTTGCTCGTCATCGCGATCAGAAACGCCAACTCCTTCGCCTTCTCCCGAATCGCCACGTACCGTTCAGGCTGGCTGCCGTTCGGTGGGTGGTAAGTGAAGCGGCGGTTCAGGTCCGAAATCTGCTTCTCGGTCATCGGGAATCGCGTGCCGGCAGGCTCTTTAGGGGCTCCCGTTCGGTTCACTATGGATCTCAGCCGAGACACTTCACCGGCCAAGTAACCAACCGTTTCGTCGGCACCAACGCAACCAGCAGCAATTGGCTCGTTGATAATCTCAGGGATAATTTCAGTTTTATTACGCATCTCCCGAGACGCTACCCTGCGAAAAATCAACCGGCCAGCGGAAAATCACGATGGCTCGTTGACAAGCTCGATGTAGGGCGCGATCCGGAATGGCGGAGGAACATCCAAACGCTCATTAAACCACATATTGGGGTAGAGGTACTCTTTCCGGAAGGCGTCAACGTCGCGTGACAACTGCTCGCTGGGGTAGTAGGTGGTATCCGGGCCGTCAGCCCCAATGTTGCCGCGGATGAGTACCGAAAGCAGGCAGTAGGGGCACTCCGGTCCGGATGACTCGACCGGCGAGTGGGCTTCTTCGTACGGCCGCGCCTTGTGGTATTCTTGGTTTCCGCAGAGTGGGCATTCCCTTTGGGGGTTTCGGAAGCACGTGCGTTCGTGCCGCTCTATGGATTTGCGCTGGAACCCACCCTTGTTGCAATGGTCGCAGTAGTGGCGCTGGACAGTCTTCGTTCTCATGGAACCACCTCCACGTAGGCCCACGCCAGGCCGTAACGGCAACCGTCGTTGGCGACATACGCCTTGAAGCTGTCTTCCGGGTGGCGCACCTCGTCGACGACGTGCCAGAAGTCCCCGCCGTGACGCTTCTCGCGCTCGTGCCAGATTACCGCGCCGACTTTGATGTCGGACGCCTTGGCTGGCCGACGGTTCTTCGGCGGCTTGCACTTGTTCGCTCTCTTCCGGGCATCCGCAATCACAGCCTCAGCCCGCTGGATTATCAGCCGTTCGGCTGCCTCGATTTTTAGGTATTCGGTGGGGGTCATTGGTCAGGTTGAGAAGTTTTCGATCACCAGGAACGTCTCGGGAACCCCTCCGTCCAACAGGTGCTCCCGAAGTTGGAGCAGTAGCGGCCGGGTCAGATTCGCGCCTCCAGACCGGCAGATCACCTTGTCGTCACCAACTTCGCCAGCTTGTCTCAAAAGGTGGTCAATCGTCTCGACGTTCGTCTCGAAACTCGCAGTGTAGGTCTGCGCCTGTTGCGGATGAGTCTCGAGCTCGCATTTGAATTCGGAATCCATCGGCTTATCCGTTCCTGGCAATGCCAGCGTTCGCGTGGAAGACCGCCTCTTCCAACCTCGTTAGCGCCGACGACAATTCCCGACTCTCAGCGCAACACTGAGACATCAGAAACGCCAACTCCTTCGCCTTCTCGCGAATCGCCACGTACCGTTCAGGCTGACTGCCGTTCGGTGGGTGGTAAGTGAAGCGACGGTTCAAATCAGCAATCTGCTTCTCGGTTAGCGGGAATCGCGTTCCCATCGTCGAACCATCTGTGGGGTTACTCATCTCCAAAAACGCTACCCTGCGAAAATACGTCTGGCCAGCGTAAAAACACAGTGGCAAGTTGAACCAAGTGCTGAGCGTGCTGATTTGCTGCGAGTCTTCAGGGATTGTGAGCGAGGCGTTCCGGGCTCAAGGCTGTGATGCCTATTCCTGCGACCTGTTACCCGCCGAGGACAACAGCCCGCACCATTTCGAAGGTGATTGCCGCGAGATCATCAAGGCTTGCGACTGGGATCTGATCGGCCTCCATCCCCCTTGCACCAACCTCTGTGTTTCCGGCCTCCATTGGAACGACCGGGGCCGCGGCTGGGAAGGGACGAACGACGCCCTCGGTTTCGTCGCCGAGCTGATGATGCTGGCTGAACCGGCTCCCTGGTACATCGAGAACCCAGTTTCCATCATCTCGACCCAGTTCTGGAAGCCGACCCAGATCATTCAGCCCTACGACTTCGGCGAGGACGCCTCCAAGAAGACCTGTCTCTGGCTCTCGAGGCTTCCGAAGCTCCAACCGACCGAACGTTTCCCTGGCCGAATCGTCACCCACAACGGCAAGCGGATCGAACGCTGGTCGAACCAGACCGATTCCGGCCAGAACAAGCTCCCACCCTCCAACCTCCGCTGGAAGGAGCGCGCCCGCACCTACCCAGGCGTCGCCAACGCGATGGCCTCCCAGTGGACAGATTTCTTGAAAGCGAGTTGCCATCGCAAACCCACACTGGCAAAGTCTCAACCAGTCGGACTGATCTAAAGCCCGACCGTTGACCACCTGGGAATCGAGTCTGTCGGCCCACGTGGACAAAGCGGAGACGGGGGCAGGAAGCCGCTACCGTCTTAATAGCCAAGGGATAACCCCCTTGGAGCACTTCGCGAATGGCTACGTAAAGCCGCTGACCGTACAAAGGACACCGCTGGTCAGAAGTACCGAAGAAAAGCTCTCCTAGATCCTGTCTAGGAGGCTTTGTACCCACAGCACACCCCCACGCCTCACCCGCAATTCCCGGCCCCCTCACCCACTCACCCACTCAACCTCCAACCCGACAACCACTCAAACACCCTAAGTGCCAAATTGTCAGAAAGTTGAGATGGGACCCGTATAAGTTCGCCTGGCCCCTCGACCCTTTCCCACCCCACCCCCCTTGCATCCCTCTTCCGGCCATTGTTAACCGTAACAATGGCAATTCGCGCAGGGTGGTCCACCTGGTGTCAGGAAACTGACCCTCCTCTACAAATGTAGAGCCGAGGTTGTTCTTCACCAAGTCCATCGGATCGAGCGGAAGGCTGACAGGCTGCAAGGCTGTTTAGCTGACGGGTTCGGTGAGGCGCCAAGTGGCAGTGACCGACAAGCCAAGTGGCAAGTTGGTTGACATAACGAGTGACGGATTCGGAGGAAAGCGCAGTGACCGAAAGGTTTACGGCAGGTGCTTCCCGAAGTGAACGGAACGGTGTCCCCTACAAGGCGAACCTAATGGCCGCGACGAAGCGAAAGCTGAGCGGGGTTTGGCAAGCACGGGGGTCTGTCCGGGAGCAGAGCGAGGGAAGGCGAGGCTGAGCTAAGCGATACGTCACAGTAAAAGGTTCGATCCATCGCGGGTCGAATGGTGCGGGAGGTAACGGAACCTTGGTTGAGCACCCAACCGGAAGACTCGGGACGAGATGGGCGTAGTGACAAACGTCTGGAACCGTCCCGGGAGGAAGCAATCCGATGAAACGATTCACTTGGTTCGGTTGGCGCGTTGCGTCAATGGGCGTCCAGTTTGGGCGCGGAACCGGTGGATTGAACGGATTCCTTGGGGGTGTTCCTCAAGGCATCCGACGCAATCCATTTACTGATTACTCTCATGAACAAGAATGAACTGTCCCTTTGTGTGTCCGGCCAAGCTCTGACTTTGGCGGAAGGAACTGGAATGGCACTCCGCGTGAACAAGGCGGGGAAGGAATTGGGTGTCCGATTGTCCTTCGTTGGTTCCAAGTCGGCGACCGAGTTGAAGGAAGAGGGCAAGGGTAAGGGGCTCAAGGGCGCCAAGCTTCGGGAATACGTTGACGCCTCGCTTCGTGGTGACGCCTCAACTGCGGCTTGGACCCGTCACGGTGTCGCAATGGAGCAACTGCGCAAAGCTGGCGCTGTCCCGGTTGAGCTGGACGGGAACAAGGCTGGCACGGAATTCAAGGCCAAGTTCGTTGTGCCCTCGGTGGACCCGAAGGCGGAAGCGGACAAGATCGAAGCGGCCAAAGCCGAGGTGTCGGAAAAGGCGCTGGCTGCCCTAATCGCTGCCGGTTTGACGGTCGAACAAGCGAAGGCGGCGCTGGCCTAACTCATACTGACGAGCCGGGAACGGCGAAACGGGCCGGTTGGCCCTTCTATGAGTAAGAACTTCATTCTGAGGAACAAGCAGACAGGCTTATTCTACAACGGAACCAACTTCTCGACTGAGCTGTGCTTCTCGGCGGCGTTGGTTTTTGCAGCTTCCAAAGAGGAAGCGGAGAGGAACGCGCAACTGGTCTGGGAAGGCGAGATTGAAGCCATCCCGGCAGCCGAGAAAGCCTTCGACTGGAAGCGTTCATTCCAGAGCGAGCCTACTCCGCCGGAGTGGGCCAAGCCTACGTTCGACGTCACGAAGGCGCCTCTGCCCTGATTCCCGCGGGTCGGTTGGCCCGCTCTATGCAAAGCTGGTTTGTGATTCACGCCCGGTCATCCGGGCCTTCACCTGACCTGCCGGCCAGTAACCGGCGGGTCGGTTGAAGGATAACTTATGAGCCGATATTCTCGAGGCCGCGACCCTTACTGGTTGACGGCCCGATTTGATAGCAAGTGCAAGTGTGACCAAGCCATCCGGAAGGGTGACCGCGGTTTCTACTACCCGAACACGAAGACGCTGTTGTGCGCCAAGTGCTCGGACAAAGCGGCTGCGGAATTCTCCGCGGCGGTCGCAGACGAAGCCTTCATGGGTGGAGGTTGTCTGTGAAGATGGCCTGTATTCCGCTCTCGAACACAGAGCGTGACGAAATCTTCGAATCCGATCCCGAGGCGATGGCTAAGGCGCGCAATGCGCTGGCCCTTGTTCGGGCACGCAAGATCGACGGCGTTCGATTCCTGCGATTGGTCGCCAACTACAAGGGTGAGGCGCTCAGCCGCTTCTCCCGTCACTGTGCCGAGGTCGCCCAGGCTCGACTGCGCTCCGGGTGGCAGGCCGTCAACGCGAGGAGGGTCGCGTGAACGCCAATCATACTCCAGGCCCTTGGCGGGCGGTTAATCACGGTGTGACTTGCTACATCCTGCCTCCCGTCGGAAGCGATGACGCTTGCATCACGAGCGTTTTCGTAAAAGGGAATGGTCAAAACGCCAGCAAGAACATAGCCAACGCCCGCCTGATCGCCGCGGCACCCAAGATGCTGGCGGCGTTGGAGAAGTTCGTTGGTACCATCGAAGCGACCGGCGGATTGACTGCCGACGGAGCACCCGAGGGCGACCCCGAATGGCTCGACCTTGGTGATGCGTAC